>Ga0182741_1000023_pt1 | contig 254490 bp, 229 predicted proteins | sample eDN5th37CBELigOP_FD_128874 | JGI IMG/M metagenome (GOLD analysis project Ga0182741, IMG submission 128874) | Enriched Organic Plus compost microbial communities from Emeryville, California, USA - eDNA 5th pass 37_C BE-Lig OP (version 2) (version 2) ...
GACGACAAGTTCCGGCTGCGTGACTTCACGCTGCGCTTCACCGTGGAGGACCGGGCCTGAGGCTCGGGTGATCCGACCATGAACCGTCGTCGGGGGTGGGTGGCACAGCCACCCACCCCCGACACGCGTCAGCCCTCCTGGTCGGTGCCACCCCCGCCGAGCCCCCCGCTGCACTCGGCGCTGACCTTCTGCTGCATCGCGAGCGCGGCATCCGCGTAGGCCGGGCCGGTCAGCTCCTCGGGGAGGCTGTCGACGTCGGACAGCAGGTCGGCCGGGTAGCCCGCCTCCTCCGCGTGCCGGGCCAGCGCGGTCGCGGCGCTCCGCATCGCCTCCGCGCTCTGCGGATCGTCACCCTCGAGCGCCGTGGCGGCGAACTCGAGCACCTCCACGTTGAAGCCGACCCACTCCTCCATCTGGGCAGAGGTGGTCGGGACGGCGTCGAGCGGTGGGGCCTCGACGATGCCGCAGAGGTCGCCCTCCGCGGCCTGCAGGCCCGCACGTGCCTCGGCGACCCGGGAGGAGAACTCCTCGTCGGTGAGTGTCGAGGTGGTCGTCGACGAGTCCTCGGGGGCCTCCGGCGCGCTCGTGCTCGACGTGGTGCGGTCGGCGTCGCCGGCGTCGTCGTCACCGCAGGCCACGAACGTGAACAGTGCCGGCACGAGGAGCAGTACGGCGCAGGTGCGGGTGATTCTCATGTGGGGCCTCGCGGAGCTCGGCGGTCAGGGGAGGCGAGGTTACGGCACGTCGCCCGGTGCGCCGCCGCGGCCGGGCCCCGTTCGCAACAGCACGGCCACCCGTCTACCGTTCCAGACCTGACGCTCCGTCAGACGCGACGGCGAAAGGGGGACGGTGGCGGGACCGGACAAGCGTGCGACCGAGGACGAGGTCGTCGCCGAGCTGCGCTCCGGCATGACGATCGGCATCGGCGGGTGGGGGAGCCGCCGGAAGCCCATGTCCCTCATCCGGGCCATCCTGCGGTCCGACCTCGACGACCTGACGATCGTGACCTACGGGGGGCCGGACGTCGGCCTGCTCTGCCGCGCGGGCAAGGTCCGCAAGGTGGTGTCGGGGTTCGTCTCGCTGGACTCCGTGCCGCTGGAGCCCAACTACCAGGCCGCCCGGCAGGAGGGCACCATCGAGGCCGCCGAGTGGGACGAGGGCATGCTGCTGCTCGGCCTGCAGGCGGCGGCGTGGCGGCTGCCGTTCCTGCCGACGAGGGCAGGGCTCGGCTCCGACGTGGTCCGCTGCATGCCGGACCTGCGCACGGTGACCTCACCGTACGCGACCCGCGCGGCCCTGCCGGACGGCACCGAGGTCGAGGAGCACGAGGAGCTCCTCGCCGTCCCGGCGCTGCAGCTCGACGCCGCGCTCGTCCACCAGCACCGCGCGGACCGGTCGGGGAACGCCCTCTGGCTCGGGGAGGACCCCTTCTTCGACGACCTCTTCGTCCGGGCGGCGGAGCGGGCCTACGTCAGCTGCGAGCAGGTCGTGCCCACCGAGGAGCTCTCGGCGACCGCGGACGTGACCCACCTGCGCATCTCCCGCATGGACGTCACCGGCGTCGTCGAGGCGCCGCTGGGCGCCCACTTCACCGAGTGCGCACCGGACTACGGCAGGGACGAGGCGTTCCAGAAGCGCTACACGGCGACGGCCCGGTCGGAGGAGGCGTGGGCGGAGTTCCGCGCCGAGTTCATCGACGTGACCGAGGACGAGTACCGGTCGAACGTCGCGAGGTTGCGCGAGGAGGAGCGATGAGCGAGGTCACCCGCGCCGACATCTGCGCGGTCGCGATCGCCGAGGCGTTCCGGGGCGACGGCGAACGGCTGTGCAACCCCATCGGCAACCTGCCGCTCATCGGCGGCCGGCTCGCCGCGGCGACCTTCGAGCCCCACCTGGCGCTCACCGACGGCTTCTACACCCTCCTCGACCCGACCGGACCCGAGGACGTGCCGCCGGTCGGGCTCTCCGAGGAGGAGCGGCTGCGGCACCGGACCGTCGGGCACTGGAACCCCTACCGGGAGATGTTCGGGCTCCTGTGGCGCGGCCGGCGCCACGTGATGATGGGCGCCACCCAGATCGACCGGTACGGCAACCAGAACATCGCCGCCATCGGCGACTGGCACCGCCCGAAGCGCCAGCTGCTCGGGTTCCGCGGCGCACCGGGCAACACGATCAACCACACGACCAGCTACTGGGTGCCGAACCACTCGCCGCGCTCCTTCGTCGAGTCCGTCGACGTCGTGTGCGGCATCGGCTACGACCGGGCCGCCGAGCTCGGTCCGGTCGCCGCGAGGTTCCACGAGGTCCGGCGCGTGGTGTCGAACCTCGGCGTGTTCGACTTCGGGGCGACCGACGCGAACGGCGTGCCCACCATGCGCCTCGTGTCCGTCCACCCTGGCGTCGAGGTCGACGAGGTGATCGAGGCGACCGGGTTCGACCTGGTCGTCGCGGACGACGTCACCGAGACCCGTGCGCCCACCCCTGAGGAGATGGCCCACATCGAACGCCTCGACCCGAAGGGCCTGAGGCACGCGGAGGTGCCCGCACCATGACCACCCGCCACCCGGCCCTGACCACCCGGGCCTGCGAGCTGTTCGGCGTCGAGCTCCCGATCGTCCAGACCGGGATGGGGTGGGTGTCGGGGGCCACCCTCACCGCGGCCACCTCCTCCGCGGGTGGGCTGGGCATCCTCGCCAGCGCCACGATGACCTACGCCGAGCTGGAGGCGGCCATCGGCCGGGTGCGCTCGCGCACCGACCGGCCCTTCGGGGTGAACCTCCTGCCGAACCAGCCGGACGCCGCGGACCGCATCGAGCTGCTGGTGCGCGAGCGGGTGCCGGTCGCGAGCTTCGCCGCCGCGCCGCGGCCCGAGCAGGTTGCCCGGCTGCGCGACGCCGGCATCACGACGATCGTCACCGTCGGCGCGCGGCGCCACGCCGAGAAGGTCGTGGGCATGGGCGTGCACGCGGTCATCGCCCAGGGTGGCGAGGGCGGCGGACACACGGGATCCATCCCGACCTCGCTGCTGCTGCCGCAGGTCGTCGACGCCGTCGAGGGCTCCGACGTCGTCGTGCTGGGTGCGGGAGGGTTCTTCGACGGGCGCGGGCTGGTCGCCGCCCTCGCCTACGGCGCCGACGGCATCGCGATGGGCACCCGGTTCCTCCTCACCGCCGAGAGCACCGTGCCCGAGCAGGTCCGCTCCGTGTACCTCGACACGCCGCTGCAGGGCACGGTCGTGACCTCCGCGATCGACGGGGCGCCCCAGCGGGTGATCCGCACCGCGATGATCGAGGCGCTCGAGCGGGCACCCGGGCCGCTGCGGTTCCCGCGCGCGGCGCGCAACGCCCTGCGCTTCGCGCGGGCGGCGGGCGTGTCGGTCCCCGAGCTGGTCCGCACCGGCCTCGCGATGCGCAAGGACCAGCAGCTCACCTGGTCGCAGGTCGCGCTCGCCGCGAACGCGCCGATGATGACCCGCGCCGCGATGGTGGAGGGCGACCTGGGGGTCGGGATCCTGCCGACCGGTCAGGTCGTGGGCGCGATCTCCGACCTGCCGAAGGTGTCGGAGCTGCTCGGGCGCATCGCGGACGAGGCCAGTGCGGTGCTGGAGCGCCTCGGGCGCTGAGCCCCGACCGCGCTGGCGAAGTACAGCTCCAGCTCGTCGATCGGCATCGCCGGCGCGAACAGCCACCCCTGCGCCTGATCGCAGCCGAGCGCGGCCAGCGTGCGCGCCTGGTCGGGCGTCTCGACGCCCTCGGCGACCGCCTGCAGGTCGAGGCGCCGCGCGAGCCCGAGGATCGCCCGGACGATCGCGGTCGCCCGCGGGTCCTCGCCCATCCTGCTGATCACCGAGCGGTCGATCTTGAGCGTGCGGGCGGGGTAGGTCCCGAGCTGGCGAAGCGAGGAGTTGCCGGTCCCGAAGTCGTCGATCGCCAGCTGGACCTGCAGCGACCGCAACCGGTCGATCGTCTCCCGGATCGCGGCGTCGACGACCACGTCCTCGGTGATCTCGACGATGAGCCGACCGGGGTCCATCGCGAAGGTCTCGAGCGCGGTGCGGACGCGCGGCACGACGCGGGGGTCCGTCAGCTCCGAGGTGGACAGGTTCACCGCGACCCGCGGCCAGGTGCCGTCCGGGTGGCGCATCGTCGAGAGGTCCGCGCACGCGCGCATCAGGGTCCGCTCGCCGATGGAGCCCATCAACCCGCACGCCACCGCCTCCTCGAGGAAGGCGTCGGGCGTGAGCAGGCCCCTCGTCGGGTGCTGCCAGCGGAGCAGGCACTCGACGCCGGTCGGCCGGCCGGTCGCCAGGTCCACCACCGGCTGGTAGTGCACCTCGAACTCGTCGTTGCGGAGCGCCCGGCGCAGCTCGGTCTCCAGGTCGATCCGGCGGCGCGGGTCGGCCTCGTGCCGCTCGTCGTAGGTCGCGACGCAGCCCCGGCCCGTCGCCTTCGCCCGGTACAGCGCGTGGTCCGCGCGGCGCATGAGCTCCGCGGGCGGCATCCCCGGCTCGGCGATGGCGGCACCGACGCTCACCGACGGGCGGATGACGTGGCCGTCGATGCGGATCGGCTCGGCCACGTCCTCGATCAGCCGGCGTCCGACCAGCTCCGCCGACGCGACGGCGTCGAGGGCCGGAACGTCGTCGAGCAGCACGACGAACTCGTCGCCGCCGAAGCGGGTGACCCGCGGGCCGACGCGGGCGACGAGGCGGTCCGCGACCGTGCGCAGCAGGATGTCCCCGGCGGCGTGCCCGAGCGAGTCGTTCACCGGCTTCAGGTGGTCCAGGTCGACGAACAGCAGCACCGCCCTCCGGGGGGTGCCCGTGCAGGAGCGCACGGCCTCCTCGATGCGCTCGGTGAGCCCCGAGCGGTTGGGGAGGCCGGTGAGGCCGTCGTGGGTCGCCTGGTGCTCGAGCTCCCCGACCGCTCGCTGCAGCGACACGCTCAGCTGCCGGTTGTCGTTGAGCGTGAGCGACTGGCGGGCGAGCACCATCGACACGACGACCGAGAGCATCAGCATCCCGGGCGGGTCGACCACGCCGCGCGCGAGCCAGTCGGTCAGGAACGCCACCCCGGCCGCCACCGCCGCGGCGACGGGGACGAGCCCGAGCACCGAGCCCAGCCGGTTGCCCTCGTCGGTGCCGCGGGTGCGTGCGGACCCGTCGCGTCGTTCCGCCCCCCCGCGGATCGCGGTGCGGATCCCCAGGATGGCCAGCCCCATCCCGGACACCCGGGCCAGGTCGGTCAGCAGCGGCAGGCCCTCGCCGAACCCGTGGGCGCGTTCGAGCAGCACGCGGAGGTCGCCGAGGAGGAAGGCGGCGAACGCCCCGGTGACGAGCAGGGCGGTGCGCCGGGCCGTGGTGAAGTGCTCGGGGTCGGTGAAGCGGACCCGCCGCACGGTGGTCAGTCCGAGGTGCACCAGCACCACGTCCGACGCCGGGTAGGCGAGGGAGACGACCGTCTGGAGCAGGTCGCCGTTCGCCTCGTGGAGGTGCCGTCCGGCCACGAACCACAGCGCCGTGCAGAACGACGCGGCGACGATGACCCCGTTGGCGACCGTGCGGAGCCGCACGACCCGCGGCGCGAGCGCCGGGTGCACGACGATCGCGGTGAGGTACAGCGACGTCGACGCCGCGTAGGCGAGGTCGGTCGCCGGGATCTGCAGGTGGAACCCTCGGGCAGCCGACGACGACAGGGCCGCGCCGAGCGACCACGCCACCAGCGACGCAGCGAAGAGCCGCCAGGAGCGGGCGTAGGGACCGGTCCGGCGGGCGCAGAGGGTCAGGACCGCGGCCGACACCGCGGCCACCAGGGAGACGGTGGCGGGACCGACCACGTCCGCGCGCACGACGCCGTCCACGACCGCGCCCACGGGCCCGCTCACGACGCCGCCCCGGCGATCTCGAGGTGCCCGTGCCGGAGCGGCGCGGGCCGACCGAACAGGCGCCCCTGGGCGAGCGTGCAGCCGACCTCCTCGAGGAGCTGTGCCTGGCGCTCGTCGCAGACGCCGTCCGCGGCCAGCTCGAGCCCGAGGTCGCTGGTCAGGCCGGCCACCGCGTTGACGATCACGGTGTCGTCGTGGCGCCGGCCGAGGCCGTCCACGAAGGAGCGGTCCACGACGATCGTCGACGCCGGGTAGTCGCCGAGGGACAGCAGGGAGGACGGCCCGGTGCCGAACCGGTGCACGATGAGCTGCACCCCGTTGCGACGGAGGTCCTCGATCACCGCCCGGGAGGCCGTGTCGATCACGGTCTCCTCGGTCACCGCGATCCGGATGAGCGCCGGGTCCGCACCCGCGTCGCGCAGCGCGCCGAGCAGGCACTCGGTGAAGCCCGGGTGCACGATCTCCGGCCGGGACATCGCGACGGCGACCCACCGGAGCCCGCTGTCACGGGCGGTGCGCGCCGCGCGGGCGAGGTGGCCGAGCAGGTAGGCGTCGAACTCCGGCAGCAAGCCGCCCTCGGCGAGCGCGTCGAGGAACGAGTCCGGGTGCAGCACGCCATGGCCGGGCGCGTGCCAGCGAGGAGTGGCCGAGGCCGCGACCACGCGGCGTGTCGCGAGCTCCACCACCGGCTGGTAGAGCACCTCGATGCGTCCCTGTGCGAGCGCCTCGTGCAGGTTCTGCTGGAGCCGCAGCCGCGCGTCGGCACGGTGCTGAAGCGTCGGGTCGTAGACGGCCCACTGGTCGCGCCCGCGCTCCTTCGCCGAGTACAGCGCCAGGTCCGCGCGGCGCAGGAGGAGGTCCGCCGGCTCGCCACCCCCGGCGTCGCCGCCGGCCGGGGCTCCGCGGCCGTCGCCGTCGACCGCGACCTCGTCCGCGCCCAGGTGTGCGAGCCCCACGCTGACCGTGCAGCTGAGCTCCTGGCCGTCCACGGCGAACGGCGCGCGGGCGACCGAGACGACGTTCTGGGCGAGCAGGCCGGCGTCCGCGGGGTCGACGCCCTCGACCACCGCGACGAACTCGTCGCCCCCGACCCGGTGCACCCCGTCCCCGAGCACCTCGCGCAGACGGGACGCCATCTGGACCAGCACCCGGTCGCCGACGTGGTGGCCGAGCCCGTCGTTGAAGCGCTTGAAGTGGTCCACGTCGATGAACAGGACGGCCACGTCGCATGCACGATCTCCGTGGTCCGCGGTGTGGCCGCCGTTGCGGTCGCAGATCGCCTGGAGCCGCTCGTCGAGCGCGAGGCGGTTGCCCAGGCCGGTCAGCGCGTCGACCCTCGCCTGGTCGTGCAAGCGGCGTGCCGATGCACGCAGCGACGAGACGAGGCGGCGCTGCTCCTGCTCGAGCTGGCCGAGTCGGATGATCGCCAGCAGGACCATGACGGCACCGAGGGTGACGGGCACGATGGCCGAGGAGGAGTCGAACTGGCTGTGCACCGCGAGTGCGACGAGCGCCACGACGGTCACCGTCTCGGGCGGTGCCAGCCACCGTCGGCGCGGCGGGGCCGGGTCCACGGCGACCGGCGGTCGGGTGAGCCGCCGCCCCACGAGCACCCAGAGGACCGCGCCGCTGTTGTAGAGGGTGTCGGCCACCCGCGAGAACATCGGGTACGACGAGTTGTCGACCGACGCGAAGATCAGGTCGGCGACGCCGAGCAGGATGAGCGAGATCGCGAACGGGCGCATCTCGTGGTGCTCGTCGGGCCGGCACCGCGCGAGCACGCCCATCGCCACGAGGACCGAGGCGACCTTGACCACGGCCAGGGTGGCGAACACGGCGGTGTCGTGCCGATCCGCCGCGGCGCGCTGCACGAGGGCCGCGAGCGGCAGCGCCCACAGGATGCAGGTGGCGCCGACCACCATGATCGCCACGTCGAGCCGCCGCGTCCGGCTGATGCGACGCCTCGAGGAGGGCAGCACGGAGGCGCCCACGACGAGGAGCAGGTTGGCGACGATGAACGCCGGGATCCACGCGGGGCCGCCGACCGGGTTGTGCCCCAGCACGGCCGCCACCCACCACGCGACGTTGGAGAGCCCGTACAGGAGCATCCCCGACCCCGCGATCCGCCAGGCGAGCTGGGCCCGGCCCTCGCAGCGGCGCGCCCCGTCGAGCACCGAGGCGCCGCCGAGGAGCGCGAGCAGCGCGTGGACGAGCGCCATGGTGTGCGCGGTGGGTCGTTCCCAGCCGGACCCACCGAGGGCGATGGCCACGGTAGGGGCGAGGACCCCGACGGCAGCGGTGGGCCCGACCGCCGCCAGCCCCTCCTTCCAGGGAGGCAGTCGCCGGGCAGCGTCGGGCGCGGTGTCGGTCGAGGTGGGAGAGGAGTCGTCGTCGTTCACGAGGGGCGTCGGGTCGCGGGTCGGTTCGCGCCCATGGCTGATCGGCCGCGCCCGGGCGATCCTGAACGTTCGCCGCGATGTCCTCGACGTCGCCCCGAGCACGGGCGTGCACCGCCCCGCGCGGATCTGACGGGTCGTCAGGACTGCGGCAGACTGGCGACGAGTCCCGGACAGGAGGGAGCGCTGGTGGACCTGACCTGGAGCGAGTCCGAGGAGGCCTTCCGCGAGGAGGCCCGCTCCTGGCTCGAGGACAACGTCCCCCGCCCTGCGCTCCCCTCGGGCGACACGAGGGAGGGCTTCGCCGCGCACCTCGAGTGGGAGCGTCGCCTGCACGAGGCCCGCTGGTCCGTCGTGTCGTGGCCGGAGGAGTACGGCGGCCGCGGCGCCTCGCTGTGGGAGTGGCTCATCTTCGAGGAGGAGTACTACCGGGCCGGAGCCCCGCAACGGGTCACCCAGAACGGGATCTTCCTGCTCGCGCCCACGCTGTTCGAGTTCGGCACGCAGGCCCAGCAGGACCACTACCTGCCCCGCATGGCCGCCGCGGTGGACCTGTGGTGCCAGGGGTGGTCGGAGCCGAACGCCGGGTCGGACCTCGCCGCGGTCCGCTCACGGGCGGTGCGCGACGACCGGGCCGGCGGCTGGGTGCTCTCGGGCCAGAAGACCTGGACGACCCGCGGTGCCTTCTGCAACTACCTGTTCGGCCTGTTCCGCAGCGACCCCGAGTCGGAGCGTCACAAGGGCCTGACCTACTTCCTGGTCCCGCTCGACAGCGACGGCGTGACCGTGCGCGGGTTCGGCCGCCTCGACGGTGACGAGGGGTTCGCCGAGGTCTTCCTCGACGAGGTGTTCGTGCCGGACGACGACGGCACCCCCGAGACCATGCTCCGGGGCGGTGTCCTCGGCGAGGTGCACGGTGGGTGGGGCGTGGCCATGGCGACGACGTCCTCGGAGCGGGGCCTCACGCTGCGCTCGCCCGGACGGTTCCAGGCCACCGCGCAGCGGCTGGTGGAGCTCGCCCGCGAGCGCTCGCGGGACGGCGCGCTGACCGACCTCATGGCCGACGCCGTCGTCGACGCGTGGATCGACGCCGAGGCCTACGCGCAGTACACGCTCGCGGACGTCACGGGGATCGTCGAGGGCCGCTCGCCCGGCGCGCGCTCCTCGTACAACAAGCTCTTCTGGTCCGAGCTCGACGTCCGACTGCACGAGGTCGCGCTCGACCTCCTCGGTCCCGACGCGGAGCTCGCCGGGCCGTGGATGACCGGCTACCAGTTCGCGCTGTCGGGCCCGATCTACGCCGGCACGAACGAGATCCAACGCAACATCGTGGCCGAGCGCGTGCTCGGCCTGCCGCGGAGGTAGCGGATGAGGTTCGCACTGAGCGACGACCAGCTGGAGCTGTGCTCGGCGGTGCGTCGGCTGCTCGAGGACACCTGCACCCCCGACGCGGTCCGTGCGGCGTGGGCGGATGCGGCGCTGGCGGGCGGCGGCCCGGGCGGCGGCGACGGCACCGTGCCCGCCGCGTGGGGCGCGCTGGCCGAGATGGGCGTGTTCGGCGTCTGCGTGCCGGAGGCCCACGGCGGGCTCGGCATGACCGACGAGGACCTGGTGCCCCTGCTGCTCGAGGTGGGCAGGGCTGCGCTGCCCGAGCCGGTCTCGTCGACCGCGGGGGTCGCGGCGAACCTCCTCGCCAGGTGGGCGCCGCCGGCGCTGGCCGACAAGTGGCTGCCCCGCGTCGCCGCCGGCGAGGTCCGCGTCGGCGTCGGGTTCCCGCCCGAGGGCGGTGGCGCGCCGACCGTCGCGCAGGCCGCCGCGTGCGACGCACTGCTCCTGTTCGACCGGGGCGAGGTGCACCTCGTCGAGCCCACGGCCGTCGAGCTCGAACCGCTGCGCGCCGTGGACGGGTCGCAGCACCTGGCCCGCGTCAGGTGGGCGCCCACCCCGGAGACCCTCGTCGCCGGTGGCGAGCAGGGCGCCGCCGCGACCGGCGAGGCGTTCGACCGCGCGGCGCTGGGCGCCGCCGCGATGCTCGTGGGGCTGTCGCGCCGGATGCTCGACATGGCGGCGCAGTACGCGACGGAGCGCCAGCAGTTCGGCGTGCCGATCGGCTCGTTCCAGGCGGTCAAGCACCAGCTCGCCGACGCGTCGCTCGCGGTCGAGTTCGCCGAGCCGCTGGTGCTGCGCGCCGCCAACTCGGTCGCGCACCGCGATCCGTCCGCGTCCGTGCACGTGTCGATGGCCAAGGCGAAGGCGGCGGACGCGGCGAACGGCGCCGCCCGCACGTCGCTACAGGTGCACGGCGCGATCGGGTACACGGTCGAGTACGACCTGCACCTCTACATGAAGCGCGCGTGGTCGCTCGCCGCCCGGTTCGGCGACGCGGCGTTCCACCGGCGGAGGGTGCGCGCCGCGGTGCTGGAGGTCTGAGGTGCGGGCACTCGTGCAGCGGGTGTCCCGGGCCGCGGTGCACGTCGACGGCGAGGTCGTCGGCGCGGTCGGCCCCGGCCTCTGCGTGCTGGTCGGGGTGACGCACGACGACGGCGAGCGCGAGGCGGTGCGGCTCGCCGAGAAGGTGTGGCACCTGCGGATCTTCGAGGACGACGACGGCGCGATGAACCGCTCGGTCGCCGACACGTCGGGTGAGGTGCTGGTGGTCAGCCAGTTCACCCTCTACGGCGACACGCGCAAGGGCCGCCGCCCCTCGTGGATCGACGCGGCCCGCCCCGAGCACGCGGAGCCGCTGGTCGACCGCTTCGCCGACGCGCTGCGCGACCTCGGTGCCACGGTGGACACTGGCGTGTTCGGGGCCGACATGCAGGTCGAGCTGGTCAACGACGGGCCCGTCACACTGCTGGTCGAGGTGTGAGCGGCACCCGCCCTGCACGGCCCGCGGGCGGCGGGCCGTGGCCCGGCCCGCCGGTTCCGGGCAGACTGCCCCCGATGCACCATGAGCTCACCACCCGCGGCATCCGGCTCCTCGGCGCGCAGGGCCGGGTCGAGCTCGGACCCGCACGCCCCGCCGCGACCGTCCGCGCCGGAGGCCGTGAGCGCCGGTGGCTGCCCCAGGTGGGCCGCGTCGAGTCGGAGCACGCGTGGCGGGCGGACGGGGGACCGGCGGGGCTCGAGCTCGAGGTCGAGTTGCACGCCTCCGACGGTGGCGTGGCCCTCACCACGCGGCTGCGCAACACCGGGCCCGACACCGTGGAGGTCGAGCGGCTCGGGCTGCTCCGCAGCGACTCGCTGCGGGTCGGGGAGGACCCACGCCGCTGGAGGGCGTACCGCAACGGCTACCAGTCGTGGGCGGGCACCAGGACCATCGGCGTCGACGAGGCCGACGCCGACCTGCCGACCCGGCTCGTGCGGATCAGCGGCACGGACGCGAAGCACCGGTCGCCCAGCACCGCCGGACACGTGCGCTCCGACTCGCTCGGGGTCGTGTGCGAACCGGTCAGCGGTGACGCCCTCGGCGTCACGGTGACGTCGCTCGCCGACGCGTTCGGGTTCGTCGAGCTGGTCGCGCCGCGGGGGCACCTCGACCGGTTCGAGGTCTGGTGCGACCTCGACGGCATCCCGGTCGCGCCCGGCGAGGCCGTCGAGGCCTCGGCGTGGCTCACCGCCGCCCACGGGCAGGACGCGGGCGGCGCCGCGCTCGCCGCGGCCACCGAGGTGGCGGGCCGGGTGATGCGGGCGAGGGGGACCGATGCCGAGCCGCCCGCCGGCTGGTGCTCCTGGTACTACTACTTCGCGAAGGTGACCGAGGCGGACGTGCTCGAGAACCTCGAGGTCCTCGCATCGGACGGCCGGGACGGGCCCACCTTCGGGTGCCAGTACGTGATGGTGGACGACGGGCACCAGTCGCGCATCGGCGACTGGCTCACCACCGACGGCGACAAGTTCCCCTCCGGCATGCCCGCCGTGGCGGAGCGGATCCGCGACGCCGGGTTCGACGCCGGGATCTGGTGGGCGCCGTTCCTCGTCCACCCCGAGTCGGGGGTCGCGGCCGAGCACCCCGAGTGGCTCGTGCGCAACGAGCGCGGCCGCCCCATCGTCGGCATCCTCAACCCGGTGTGGTCAGCGACCTCGCCGATGCGGGTGCTCGACACCACCCACCCCGAGGTGCTCGACCACCTGCGCCACGTCGCGCGCGTGATCGGCGACGACTGGGGCTACGCGATCCAGAAGCTGGACTTCCTGTACGCGGCCGCGCTGCCCGGGGTGCGCCACGACCGCACCGTGACCCGCGCGAGGTCGCTGCGGATGGGCCTGGAGGCGATCCGCGAGGGTGCCGGCGAGCACGGCTTCCTCCTCGGCTGCGGCTGCCCGCTCGGGCCGGCGATCGGTGTGGTCGACGCGATGCGGATCGGTGCGGACGTGACCCCGTACTGGTCGAGCGCGGTGGACCGGATCGGCGGGCGCGGCCGGCACGGGCTCGCGACGCGCAACGCCGTGGTCAACGTGACCACGCGCGCGGTCGTGGACCGGCGCTGGTGGCGCAACGACCCGGACTGCCTGATGGTGCGCGACACCGACACGCGGCTCACCGAGGAGGAGGTCCGCGTGCTCGCCACGGTGATGGGCATGACGGACGGGATGCTCGTCCTGTCCGACCGGCTCAGCCGCGTCGGTGCGGCGCGCCACGAGGTCATTCGCACGGCGCGGGACCTCGCGGGCGGCCGCGTGGTGGTGCCCGACCTGTTCGAGCGGGCCCTTCCGGAGCTGCTCGTCGCCGAGCACGAGGGACACGTGGACGTGGGGGTGCTCAACCTGGGCGAGCGCACCCGCCAGGTCGCGGTGGACCTGGGACGCCGCGGGATCCGCTGCGACGACGGCACCTACCGGGAGCTGTGGACCGGACGGCCGGTCGAGGTCCGTGGCGGCCTCGCCGACTTCGGCCCGGTCCCCCCGCACGCGGCGAGGGTCCTGCGCATCGGGCGCGACCACCCGGGCGCGCCGACCACGGCCTGATCGGGCCGCCTCCTCGCCGGGGGTGACCCCAGCGGATCCGCCCGTCCTGCGGGACGACCCGGCGCGCCCGGTTTCACTTGGCGCCCGCACTGGGTAGGTGCGCCGAGGTTGGGCGCGGTACGGCGCGCGAGCGAGGGAGCAGGATGACCGACACCCGGGTCGCGGAACCAGACGTGGTGGAGCCAGCCGTCGTGGAGCCGGTGGTGGCGGAGCCGGTCGTGGAGGTGCGGGTCGACGGCCCGGCCGGACCGGTCACGGCGGTCGGGCACGACGCCGCACCGCCGGGGACGGAGCCGGACGGAGGTGCACCTCGCCGCGACGGCCCGGAGGTGCGCCCGGTCGACGATCCGGGGTCCTTCACGGCATGGCTGCTGCCCGTGCTGCTGGTCGGCGTGGCGCTCGTGCTGGAGGCGCTCCGACTGCACCTGCCGCTGCTGGTGCTGTCCGCCGCCACGACCTGCCTGCTGCTCGTCCACCGGTTCGTGATCCACCCCTGGCACGTCCGGTGGGGCGCGACCCGGGCGGAGGCATCCGCGCCGTTGCCGGGTGACGAGCTGCTCGACCGGGCGGTCGTGACGACGCGGGCGGTCACGATCGACGCCCCCGTCGAGCAGGTGTGGGACTGGGTCGTCGAGCTCGGGGTCGGGCCGGACGGGTGGTGCACACCGGGCCACCTCGCCGAGGGCCGCTCCACCGACGGCATCGTCCCCGACGGCATCGTCCCCGCGCTCGGCGACCTCGGCGGCGGCGCCGGTGCCCCCGGCGCGGGGTACGAGGTGCTGCGCATCGAGGCGCCGCACACCCTGGTCAGCCGCGGCGCCGACGGCACGACGTGGTGCCTGCACCTCCGCGATGCCGGGGGCGGGCGCACGAGGCTCGTCAGCAGGTTCCGCTCGAGCCCGGCCGGGCCCGACGGCAGCGCCCCGCTCGCGGACCCGTTGGAGTTCCTGCGGGAGCGGCGGATGCTGCGGGGGCTCCGGACACGGGCCGAGTCGGGCGCGCCGATGCCGCGGACGACGAGCGTGTGCGTGTCCTGAGGCGCCGACCGGCCGCGGCGCTGGCGTGTCGTCACTTGACGACGGTCCGCCACCGGTAGCGGGCGTCGCCGGGGGCGGTGTCGCAGCACAGCAGCCCCTTGTCGGTGCGGACGACCTTGCCCGCGTCGGCGGTGCGGCAGAACATCCCCGCCCGGGGCGTGGCCTGGGCGGCCTGGACGGAGTGGACGGCCTGGACCGGGGCGGGACGGTTCGTTGCCGCGCCCGCGGTGGCGGGTGCGGCGAGCAGGGCCGTCGAGGGGACGGCGAGGGCGAGGAGCGCGAGCAGGGGCGCGGTCAGGGCACGTCGGGCGCGCATGGGGGACCTCCGGGGACTGGCGGCACCGTTCGCCGCCGTGGCGGGCCCCCGAGGTCGGCGGGAGCGACCGGCCGCCGACGGTAGACCCGGCCCGACCGCGCGTCAGCGGGCCGCGCGACCCCCGTCCGAGGCGAGGCGGAACGGCTCGCCGACGTCCCACAGGTGGTGCACCTGCTCGTGGAGGAGGTACCGGATGAAGGTGTCGACGGTGAACGCGGCGCCGTCGCCGCGGCGGCCCGGGCGGCCCAGCTCGTCGGGGCGGACGGCGGCGAGCTCGCCCGCCGCGGCGGTCGCGGCCTCACGGAGCTCGCCGGCGACCGTGCCCGGGTCCTGCTCGCCGTAGCGGTCCTCGACCGCCGTGGCGTCCTGGTCCCAGTTCGCGAACACGGGATCGTGCTCGGCGCGCATCGAGCGGAGCCGACCGGTGCAGACCCGCAGCACGTCGCGGACGTGGCACGCGTACTCCAGCGGGGACCAGCGGTCGGGGCGGGGGCGGGTGCGGACGTCGTCGCGTGCGAGCACCCGCTCCCACGCCTCGGTGGTCGCCTCGATCGTGGCGGCCGCCGAACTGACGTCCAGCGTGGTCGTGTCCAGGCCGCACTCCGGGCACGGTTGTGCGACCACCCACGTCCAGTCCTTGGTGTCAGGTGGGATCGGGTCCTCGGTCATCGTCCTCCCTTCCCCTGTCCGACCCCCCCCGGGGCTCAGCCCTCGAAGGGCCCGCGGCCCATCTGGTGGCGCACCGTCTGCACCGGTGCGTTCGTGAGCGTGCGGCGCTGCCAGTTCGCCCCGTCCACGACGAGCGTGTGGCCGGAGATGAACGCCGCGTACGGCGAGGCGAGGAACGTTGCCGCCCAGCCGAGCTCGCGGGGTCGGCCCACCCGCATCGCGGGCTGCCGGTCGTCCTTGTCGTCGAGCTGGCCGAGGTTCCCCCGGATGTCGCGGGTCATGTCCTCGTGGGGCATCAGCCCGGGCACCAGGCAGTTGACCTGGATCCCGTAGGGGCCCCACTCCACCGCGAGCGTCTCGGTGAGGTTCTTCACCCCTGCCTTGGCCGCCGCGGAGTGCGCGAACCCCGGCCCCCCGGTCCACGCGTACGACGCGCCCACGTTGACGATCGACGCGCGGGAGCCGGCCGCGAGGTGGCGCCGCCCGAACTCCCTGCAGCACAGGAAGGTGCCGTTGAGGGTGATGTCGACCACCGTCCGCCACGCGTTGGGGGAGGTGTCCTCCGCGGGGACCGGGAAGTTCGCCGCGGCGTTGTTGACCAGCACCCGCGGCAACCCGAACTCGTCGGTCGCCGCGTCGAACGCGGCGGCGATCGCGTCCGCGTCGCGGATGTCGCAGGGCACGGTCAGCACCGGCGCCCCGAGGCGCTCCATCTCCTCCCGACCTGCCTCCAGGTGCTCGGGCTTGCGGCTGGCGATCACGATCGACGCGCCGAGCCGGGCGAACTCCGCGGCGATCGCCTTGCCGAGCCCGGTGCCGGCGCCGGTGACGAACACCGCCTCGCCGTCGTAGGTGCCCGGGGGCAGCGCGGTGGCGCCCTCCGGTGGCGCTGGTGCGAGTCCGATCGGTTCCGTCACTGCCGCTCCTCAGCTCCCCGTGTAGCGCGGCTCGCGCCCCTCGGCGCGGGCCGCGCGCAGCTCCGCCAGGTCATCGCTGCGGTTGACGAAGGTCTGGAACACCATCTCGTCGTCCATCGAGGCCCGGATCGCCGGACGGGAGAGGTGCGCGATGAGCAGGCGCGCCATCTTCACGGTGACCGCCGGGGCCCGGGCCACCTGCAGCGCCATCTCGTACACCGTCTCGTCGAGCTCGTCGGGTGGCACCACGCGGCTCACGATGCCGTGGTGCAGCGCCTCGTCGGCCTCCATCACCCGCCCGGTGAGGACCATGTCGCTGACGACCCCGTGCCCGCACATCGCGTGCAGCACCGAGATGCCCCCGGTGTCGGGGATGACGCCGTGGGTGAGCTCGGGGAGGCGGAAGCGGGTGCCCTCCGCGGCGACGCGCACGTCGCACAGCAGTGCCCGCTGGAACGAGCCGCCCATCACCCACCCCTTGCAGGCGACGAACACCGGCGCGTCGATCTCCCACAGCTGCTGGATGCCCCGGTGGCCGCGCCGCATGAGCTCGTGGTGGGACAGCTCGACCTTGACGGTGCCGATCGAGCCGACGTCGCGACCGGAGGAGAACGAGCGTCCCTCGCCCCTCCACACGATCGCCCTCACGTCCGGCCTCGCCTTCAGTTCGCCGAGGATCTCGAAGAGCTGGGCGTCCATGTCGTCGTCGAACGCGTTGTGCTTCTCGTCGTGGTCGTTCGTGATCGTCGCGATCGGACCGTCGATCTCCAACCGCACCTGTCCTGCCATGGCGGCGAAGCTAGCCCCGCGGTCGGCCACGATCCCCGGAAAGGTGGGCCCTCAACGAGCGTCCCCGGCCGGGTCGGGTGCACCGCGCCCGGCGGGGAGCGCGCCCTCGGGGAGGAGGTCCTCGACCGGGACCACCCAGCCGTGGGGGTCGGGGCGGCGGCCCTGCTGGAGGTCGATCAGCCGGCGGCGCAGCTCCACGGTGAGCCGGCCCGGCTCGCCGTCGCCGACGGCGCGCGTCACGCCGTCGTGGTGGATCGCGCCGATCGGCGCGACCACCGCCGCGGTGCCGCAGGCGAACACCTCGGCGAGCGAGCCGTCGGACAGCCCCCGCAGGACCTCGTCGATGGACGTCGGTTCCTCGGCGATCTCGTCGATGCCGTCGACGTCGCGGGCGAGCGTCAGCAGCGAGTCGCGGGTGACCCCGTCGAGGATCGTGCCGGTGAGCGGCGGGGTCGTCAGGACGGTGCGGCCCAGCCGCTGCCAGACGAACACGACGTTCATGGCGTTGAGCTCCTCGACCCAGCGGCGCTCCGCGGCGTCGAGCCACAGCACCTGGTCGTGCCCCGCGGCGGCTGCCCGCCCGTGCGCGGCGAACCCCGCCGCGTAGTTGCCGGCGAACTTCACCGCGCCGGTGCCACCGGTGCTGGCACGCACGTCGGAGGCCTCGACGGCGACCGAGATCGCCCGGAGGCGGTCACCGAAGTACTCCGCCACCGGGGAGGCGATCACGATGAACAGGTACTCCTCCGCCGGCCGGACCGAGAGGTGTGCCTCCGAGGCGAACGCGAACGGGCGGACGTACAGCGCGGCACCCTCGCTCGCCGACACCCAGTCGCGGTCGATCGCCGCGAGCAGCGCGCACGCGAGCTCGAAGGCGCCCTCGGGCAGGGCGGGGATCGCGAGGCGAGCCGAGCTGGCCCGCATGCGGGCCGCGTTGCGGTCCGGGCGGAACAGCGCCACTCGCCCGTCCTCCAGTCGGTAGGCCTTCAGCGCCTCGAAGACCGACTGGCCGTAGTGCAGCGCGAGGGTGGCGGGGCTGAGGCCCAGGGGAGCGAACGGCTGGACCTCGAGCGGCCCCCAGGCGCCGTCCGCGTAGCGCATCACGACCATGTGGTCGGTGAAGTTCGCGCCGAAGACGGGCGCGGCGAGCACGCGCGCTCGGGTGTCGTCGTCCAGCGGTCGGGGGTTGGGGTGGATCCGGACCTCGGTCACGTCACCATCATCGCGGCGGCGCCGGCACCGGCGGTGGTGGGCGGGGGCCCACGCCCCGCCGGGAGGGGCCCCGCACACGGCCACGCACCGGGGGCGCTCGCCTAGGTTGGATCCGCATGAGGTCGACACGCCACGCCCTGCTGCCCGCGCTCCTCGCACTGCTCGCGCTCCTCGCCGGCGCGTGCAGCGACGACGACGGTGACGGCGCGACCCCCACCGAGCCCGCGGAGGAGTCCCGTGGGGACGAGCGCTCGGGTGAGCCCGCCACGCCGGACCTCGAGCCCCGCGTCGTGACCTACGAGGGCGCGCCCACCGACGCCCCCGACGAGTACGACGTGGTCACCGTGGTCGAGCAGGGTGATCCCGACGCCGAGAACGTCCTGGTGCTCGTGCCGGGCACCTCGGCGGGCGCGGGCTACTTCCTCCCCCTCGGCGAGGACATCGTCACCGCCGCACCGGACTGGCAGGTGTGGTCGGTCGACCGTCGCGAGAACCGCCTCGAGGACCACTCGCTGGTGGACCGCCGGCGCAGCGGCGAGGCCGAGTCCCAGGAGGTGTTCGACTACTACCTCGGCTGGATCGCGGACGACACGATCAGCCCGCACTTCGAGCCGCCGACCGACGACGAGGTCGCGTTCGCCCGCGACTGGGGCATGGCCGTCGCGGTCGAGGACCTGCACGTGGTGGTCGAGGAGGCGGCGTCGCGGGGCGGGAGCGTCGTGCTCGCCGGTCACTCGCTCGGCGGGTCGATCACGATCGCGTACGCCACCTGGGACTTCGACGGCACCCCCGGCTACGAGCACCTCGACGCGATCGGGCTCATCGACGGCGGGAGCCGCCCGCTGGACCCCGAGGCGGACGTGGAGGCGCAGCTCGCCGAGCTGCAGGAGGGCACCCCCTTCAACGACCTGCTCGGCGTCGGCCTGCCGTGGGCGCCCGGGGTGTTCAACGTGCTGGGCGCCACCGGGGTGCTGCTGGAGCCGGACGAGCCGTCGATCGCGTACGAGTTCCCGCTGCTGCCGGACGCGCTCAAGCCCCCGGTGAGGCCCACGAACGCGGCGCAGTACGGGTACGCGCTCGACGTCGACACGAGCCCGCCGAACCTGGCGCTGGTCCACCTCTCGCTGGGCTCCCTCGCCGAGGAGGGGGACCCGCGGGGCTGGGTGGACGACGGGGCCGTGCCGCTCGAGCGTGCCGCCCGCATGTTCGCCGGCATCGAAGGCATCGACGGCACCGCCTGGTACCACCCGCTGCGCCTCACGCTGGACGGGGGGTACGTGAACCTCGGCAACGCGAACCCGGCGCAGGACCGCCTGGGCATCCGTGCCATCCACGGACCGGACCTCTCGCTGCCCATCTACGCGTTCGAGACCGGCTTCGGCGAGGGCCGCGTCCTCGCCGGCGCCCGCCTGCTCGCCGAGCAGGCCGGCATCCCGGAGGACGACCTGACCCTCGTCGAGCGCCACGAGGTCACCCACACCGACCCCATGGCGATCGAGCCCGACAACCCGCTGGTCGAGACGCTCGTGCCCTTCCTGGAGTCCGTGGCGGCCCGCTGAGGCACGCCGGCGCCCACGCCGGTCCCTGCCGGCTCCTCCGCCCGGCGGCGAGCACGGCTCGCGGGGTCGTCTACCCTGACCGCGTCGATTCGGGAGGGAGTCGTCGGGGGAGGGAGCGGCATGGGATCTGGCGCGGAGGCCGTCGGTCCGCGGGCGCTCGCCGGCAAGGCGGCCGTCCGGCAGGTGCTCGACCAGCTGGCGCCGGCGGGGTGGCGGGCGCTGCACGACCGGGCCTGCCCCTCCGGGATGGGCATCGACCACGTCGTCGTGGGACCCGGCGCGGTGATCGTGCTGGGCACCCGCACGTGGGAGGGCCACGTCGAGGTCCGCGGCGATCGCCTCGTCGTGTCGGGCTGGAACAAGGTCGCCGACCTCCGCTGCCTCGCCGCGCAGGCCGAGGTGGTCGAGCGGTGCCTCGGTGGGTCGGTCGGCGTGGACCACGCGGTCGTGCTGACCACCCGACCGCAGCTGGCGCCCTGCCTCGTGGGCAGGGCGGGCCTGCTCGGCATCGATCGGCTCGAGCACGAGATCCTCTCGACCCCACCCCGCTTCGACACCGCCGAGGTCGAGCGGATGGCCACCCACCTCGAGCGTTCCCTGCCGGCCGCCACCGGGTCCGTCCCGGCCCCATCCGTCGGGGGTGGGGACGATCCGGTCCTCGGGTTCACGACCCGCCTGCTCTACCTGGCCGAGGAGCGCTCCCACGATCGCAGTGCCCGACTCTGCCTGCACGACGAGCACGGCGACCGGCTCGGGACCAAGGAGGTCGCCTCCGGGGAGGTGCGGACCGAGCACCGCGACGACGAGCTGGCGCTCGCCGTGCTCGAGGCCGCCCGCGGCGACGGCCTCGGCCTCGACCCGGCGCGCATCCCGAAGGTGCCGGTGGACCTGCCCGGAGGGCGCCTGTTCGGGTGGTTGAGCGGCGTGTACACCTCGTTGCTCGTCGGCCACCTGCGCCGGGCGCCCGGCGGCGGTGTGCAGCTGGAGGGCACGTGGGCGAACCCCTCCGACGGCGTCGTGCGGCTGGGACACGTCGACCTCGCCTCCGGCGGAGTGGTCGTCACCGCGCCGGGGCGGATCGCCCGCGACGGCGCCACCGCGGCGCGCTACCTCGCCGTCCTCCGGGACCGCTGCCCGCTCGGCTGAGTCGCCACGCCCGCCACCCACGACGCCCGTAAAGTCGGTCCCGCATGGAGCTCGAGATCTGGCTCGGCGACATCACCACCCTCGACGTCGACGCGGTGGTCAACGCCGCGAACCCGCAGCTCGCGCCGGGTGGTGGGGTGTGCGGTGCGATCCACGCCGCGGCGGGCCCCGGCCTCGCGGAGGAGTGCCGCCGCATCGGTGGCTGTGCGACGGGCGACGCGAAGGTCACGGGCGGGCACGGACTGCCCGCGCGCTGGATCGTGCACGCGGTCGGTCCGGTCTGGCAGGGCGGCGACGCCAGCGAGGTCGAGCTCCTCGCATCGGCGTACCGGCGGGCGGTGGAGGAGGCCGACGCGCTCGGCGCCACCTCGATCGCCTTCCCCGCGATCTCGACGGGGATCTACGGGATGCCTCTGGACCTCGCGAGCGAGACCGCCGTCGGGACGCTCGCCCGGCTGGAGCCCCGCAACCTCCGCCGCTGCGTGCTCGTCGCGTTCGACGACACGACCCGTGCGGCGCTCGAGGCGGCCGTCGCCGCCCTCGAGGACCGGTGAGCGGACCCGGGACGACCGGGGAGGACCTCGCGGACCGTCCCCCGGCGGCGGCGTCGAAGGAGGAGCTGCAGCAGCTGCGCCGCCGGGCGCGCCGCTCGCCGCTGACCTGGCTCCTCGACGTGCGCAGCGGGGAGCGCGCCCTGCGCGCGGCGGTCCACGGGCAGGAGGAGGTCGGTCGCCAGCTCGGCAAGCTCGGTCCCGGGTGGTACGTGCTGCACTCCGTTCCCGTCGGCGGGACCGTCATCGACCACCTCGTGATCGGTCCCCCCGGCGTGTTCGCCCTCGCCGTGCGGAACCACCTCCGGGACCGGGTCAAGGTCACGCGGCGCACGGTCAAGGTCAATGGGCGCCCCACCTCGTACCTGGTGGACGTGCTCGAGGCGCCCGCGCTCGCGTCCGGACGGCTCTCCGAGGCGTGCGAGCAGCCCGTCGAGGTCCGCGCCGTGCTCGTCGTGCTGGCCGGTCAGTTCGTCGTGAAGCGCCAGCCCGACCAGGTGGCCGTGGTCGGCCGGAAGCAGATCGCCCGATGGCTCATGGAGCAGCCGGAACGGCAGGGCTACGACACCACCACCGCGATCCACGAGGTGGCACGGCGGCCCGGCACCTGGGGGTGACCCTGCCGCGCCGGGCCGGTCGCACGCGGTGTCGGTGCGAGCGACGACAATGGTGCCGAGCGCCCCGCAGCCTCCCCGTTCGGACGACACCCGCAGGAGCACGATGGCATTCGGACAGGCCCCCGGCCCACCCGCATCGCCCAGGCAGATCGCCCGGATCGAGGAGCTGCTCCGGCGCGCGGGGTTCGAGTCCTTCCGCGAGGCCCGGCACCCCTACGGGCTCAACCAGCGCCAGGCCCGCGGGCGGTTCACGGTCGCCGAGGCCGAGGAGCTGCTCGAGCGGCTCGAGGCGGCGGAGGAGGTCCAGCTCTCCCGTGCCGCCGAGGCGGACGAGGCACCGGCCCCGCCACCGCCCGCACCGACCCGCACCGCGGGGCGGGCCGCGCCCCGGCGCGCGGCGCCGCAGCCGAGGACCCTGCGGTCCCTCCCCGACGACGTGCTCGCGGACGAGCTGGTGCGCCGGGGCTGGTGCTGCATCCCGCCACCGGCCGAACCCGCGTGAGCGTCGCCGACCTGCCCGAGCGCGGCGTCCGCTGGTTCGACGAGCTCCAGCAGCGGCATCGCTGGATCGCACAGCCGGTCGGTGTGATCAAGAAGTACGGGGACGACCGCGGCAGCGCGCTCGCCGGGCTGGTCACCTACTCGGTGTTCCTCGGGATGCTGCCCCTGCTCGTGGTCGCGCTCACCGTGCTCGGCGGGGTGCTCGAGGGGTCGGAGCGGTTGCGCGACGCGGTGCTCGACTCGACCTTGTCGCAGCTCCCCGTCATCGGCCAGCGCATCGAGGAGGACGTCTCCGCGCTGTCGATCAGCGGCCCCTGGCTGATCATCGCCATCGCCGGCCTCGTGTGGAGCTCGTTCGGGATCTACCACAACCTCCAGCTGGCGCAGAACCTCGTGTGGAACGTCGAGGGCCAGTACCACCAGGGGTTCGTGAGCCGGCACCTGCGGGCGCTGCTGCTCTACGTGATGCTGTTCGTCGCGGCGGTCGGACCGACCTTCATCCCCGACCTCTCGTTCCTGCGGATCGGCCCCGGCGTGGTGTCGGAGGTGGGCCCGCTGGTCTTCGGCTCGCTCGTCGCCTCGGTGCTGCTGCTCGGCGTGTTCCGCATCACCACCGCGCCCGTGGTCCGCACGGGCTGGCTGGTGCCCGCCGCGATCGCCGCGGGCATCTTCTGGGAGTCGCTGCAGCGCCTCGGCTCGTGGATCGTCTCGGACCGGCTGCTCGAGGCCGAGGACCTCTACGGCGCCATCGGGCTCGTCGTGGTCACGCTCTTCTGGATCAACCTGCTCGCGAGGTCGCTCGTGCTCGCGAACGAGGTCGCGGTGGTGAGCCGGCGTCGCCTGTGGCCCCGGCGCATCGCCCAGCCCCCGCTCTCCGAGGCCGACAAGCGGGTGCTCGAGGCCCTCGTGCTCAACGAACGGCGACGACCCGAGCTGGTGATCGACGTCTCGTTCGTGGACCCGTCCCCGACGGACGCGGGCGCCGAACCGGCAGCGGAGGGAGGTGTCGGCGAGGACCTTGCGGGGGAGCGCGACCCGGACCCGCGGCCCTGAGGTCGTGGTCGGCGGGAGCGGTCAGGTCGCGGGCTCGAGCACGACCACGGGGATCTCGCGGTCGGTCTTCCGCTGGTACCCCGCGTAGTTGTCGTGCTTCGAGGTCAGGCGCTGCCACAGCTCCGTGCGCTCGTCCCCGTCGACGATCCTCGCCCGCATCCGCCGCTTCGGCCCGCCCTGCACCGCCACCTCGACCTCGGGGTCGTCGCGCAGGTTGAGGAACCAGGCGGGGTGGCGGTCGTCGCCGCCCCGCGACGCGACGATCACCATGCGGTCGCCCTCGACCAGCGGGGAGGTGAGCATCGTCGAGCGGGGCTGACCGCTCCTGCGGCCCGTCGTGGTGAGCTCCAGCACCGGCATGTGCATGAGCTCGTTGCCGAGCCGGCCGCCGCTCACCGTGCGCAACGCCCGATGCACACCGTTCATGACCTTGAACATCGCGTCGTGCACGGGGTGAACCTACCCGAAGCGGTCCGCAGCCCGCCGGAGGCCGTACCGTCCATGCCGTGACCACCGCGAATGATCTCGCCGACATGCTGCTCGACCTGGTCGAGGCGCAGCTCGGCGCGCTCGCGCGCGGCCCGCTGCCGCGCTTCGAGCTCCCCGGCGCACTGCTCGGCCACGAGGTCGGTGCGGACGTCCGGGCCGACCTCCTCTTCACGCTCGGGCTGCTGCACGAGGCGGGCCGCAAGGAGGTCGACGGCATCGAGGTGGCCGACGCGATCAGCTCGCTGCTCGCCGGGGTGCACGGCCGTCGCACCCACACCTTCTACTCGTACCGGGTCGCGGAGACCGTCGCCCGGTACGGCCGGTTCGACGCGGCGAACCCCGTCCTGGCACCGCTGGACGACGCGCAGCGCGAGCAGGTCGCGGTCGCCGTCGACTCCACCGAGTGGCTGGAGCTGCTCGACGCGGGGATCCTGCCCCGCAACTACGCCGCGGTGCTCGCGCGCTGCGAGCACGCGCGCCACCGCCTCGGCCTGCTGCACGACACCACGGTGCTCGACGAGCTGCTCGGCCGGGTCACCGCGATGCTCGGCGGCCACCTCGACGACTCCAACGCCCGCATCGGCCGCTACGACATCTACACCGTCGACATCCACCTGTTCTGCGAACCCCTCGCCGCGCAGCTCGGCGAGCCGTGGCGGGCCGGCGCGCTCGCGGCGCTCGGGCTCGTCGACCGCGTCGCGACCCGCGACGGCGCCGCGGTCCCGTGGGGACGGTCCACCGGGGTGCTCGCGACCTGCCACACGATCGAGCTCGCCGGGCTCGTCGCCCGCCACGACCTCGTCGAGGACGTCGACCGGTGGGTCGCCCGTGCCGAGCAGGCGGCCCCGCAGCTCGACGGGTGGTTCCGCGACGGCTGGGTCACCGCGCACCAGCACCGCTCCAGCGACCCCTACCGCGGGCTCGACCGGCGGTTGCAGATGACCCTGGACTGCCTCGGCAAGCTCGTCGACGCCGCCGTGGGGCTCCAGCTGCTCGGCGACCGGCCGGTGCCGCACGACGTGGCGCTCTTCGGCGACCGCGACGAGCTCGTCCTCCTCGACGGCGAGCGCAACGCCGCCGTGTGGGCCCACCGGAGCCGGCACACGGCCTTCGACCTCCCGCTCGTGGGAGGCACGACGACCGACTACCTCCCCGCGCCGCGCAACCCCGGCCTGTTCGAGGTGCCGGTCGGGTCGGCGCTCGTCACCGGCACGCCGTTGCTGCTGCGGGGCGACCGCCCGTTCGCCGCAGGCGGGCTCCCGGTCGAGCTGCGCCACGAGCCCGGTCGGGTCCGCGCCCGCTACGAGGGCTTCCCCGCCGCGGGCCACCTGGAGCCGGAGCCGCCCGAGCGCGACCACGGCCGCAGCGCCGAGGTGCTGGGCGGGACCCGGGAGGTGACCTGGCGGGTCGAGGGCCGCTCGCTCACGGTCGAGGAGCAGTTGACCTTCGACCAGGTGCCCGACTCGGTCACGTTGCAGGTCACCGAGGCGAACGACCGGCCGCTCGCCGTCCGCTTCCACAGCGACGCCCCGCACCGCACCGCGACGGTCGACACCTCCGGGCTCGCCGAGTACCGCAGCTGCTGGGGAGAGCTGCCTCGGGTGCACCAGATCGACCTCGACCCGGCACCGTCGCTGGGCTTCCGCTGGTCGGTCACCCCGCTGCTGCGCGTCCTGTCCACCGCGGTCGGCGCCGCGTACAACGACCTCCTCTACGCGCCGCTCGCGGACCGGGTCCGCATCTCCCCGCTCCCGCACTCCGCCGCGACCGACCCCGCCCGGTTCGCCTCGCTGCTCGAGCGGGTCGACGTGTTCCACCTGCACTGGCCCGAGTGGCTGCTCATCGGCGGGGTCGACGCGCACGAGGCGCTCATCGAGGGGCTGCGCCGGGCCCGCGTCCCGGTCGTGTGGACCCAGCACAACCTCCTCGGCCACGACAAGAACCCCGAGACGAGGGCCTTCTACGAGCGGTGGGCCGCGGCCGTCGACCTCGTCGTGCACCACAGCCGCTGGGGTCGCGACCGGGCGCTGGCCACCTACCGGTACGCGCCGTGGGCCCGGCACGTCGTCATTCCGCACGCCCACTTCGGCGCCCCGGGCGGCACCGGGCGCGACCCCGCGGTGCGGGAGTCCGTGGAGCGGGAGCTGGGCCTCCGACCCGGCGCGCTCCGCCTCGGCGTCGTCGGGGCGCCCCGGGTCGAGAAGGACGTCGAGCTGGTGATGCGGGCGGTCGCGCGCTGCGCCCGCGACGACATCGAGCTGCTGGTGCTGTCGCTGCGCGGCGACGAGGCCGTGCCGGACGACCCCCGCGTCGTGACGCGCCGCTACGAGGAGGTGCCCCGCGAGGAGTACGACCGGCGGCTGCAGGCGATCGACGCGCTCGTCATGCCGTTCGACCCCGACGGCGAGATGCTGACGACCGGGACCGTCGGCGACGCGATCGGCCACGGGCTGCCGACCCTCGCGTCGTCCTGGGAGTTCCTCGCCGAGGCGCTCGGCGACGCCGCCATCACCTACGGGCGCACCGAGGACGACCTCGTGGCGTGCCTCGACGCGCTGGACCGTGCATCGCTCGACCGTGCTGCCGCGGCGGCGGTCGGGCTCCGCCCGCAGCACGAATGGCACGTCGTCGCGGACGAGCTGTACGCGGAGCTGGACCGGCTCCCGGGCCCGCACCACTGAGCTCGCGGCAGCGCACCTGGATCTGCGACGCCGGGCCCGTCGACCCGGCGGGCCTCCGCGCCGTGCTGGTCAGAGCGACCAGAGGGCGTGGGTGGCGGCGTCCACCTCGTCGGCCAGGCTGATCCGGTCGCCGAGGTCGAGCGCGACGTCGTCGCCACCGTCGCCCTCGTCGGTCGCCTCGTCGAACCGGTGCCGCACCGGGGTGAGGAACCGGCTGAGCTGCGCGTACGAGTGCCGGTCGCTGCGTGCCCGGGTGTGGTGGTAGCGCAGCGGGGCGTACACGGTGAGCACGTCGCGGGCGCGGGTGAGCGCGACGTACATGAGCCGCCGCTCCTCCTCCAGGCCCTCGCGGGTGCTGAGGCTCATGTCCGCGGGGAAGGCGCCGTCGGTCGCGTGGATGACGTGCACCGCGTCCCACTCGCCGCCCTTGGCGGAGTGGACCGTCGACAGCGTCAGGTAGTCGTCGTCCAGGTGCGGCTCGTCCGCGAGGTCGCCGGTCGACGCCGGCGGTTCGAGCACGAGCTCCGACAGGAACCGGCTGCGGGACGTGTAGCCGCCCGCGGTCACCTGGAGCTGCACCAGGTCGGCCGCACGCGACTCGACGCGGTCGTAGCGGCGCTCGAAGGTCGACACGAGCCACCTCGACAGGCGCTCCACCTGCACGGCCGGCTCCGGACCGTCCTCGTCGTCGGGTCCGAGGCACTCGCCCAGGGCGACGGCGAGGGCCGCCGCCTCGTCCCTCGCCCCGGCGGGCAGGGGTGGCGGCTCGGCGAGGAAGCGCGACAGCGGGTCCCGGTCGCCGTCGGGCTCCGCCACCCCGAGGTGGGCCATCACCCTCGCCACGGTGGCCGGACCGACGCCCGGCAGCGCGCGCAGCACCCGGTTCCAGGCGAGCTCGTCGTAGGGGTTGTCGAGCAGTCGCAGGAGCGCGACGAGGTCCTTGACGTGCGCCGCCTCCAGGAACTTGAGGCCCCCGAACTTCAGGTACGGGATGTCGCGCCGGCCCAGCTCGAGCTCGAGCAGGTCGCTGTGGTGCCCGGTGCGGAACAGCACCGCCTGGTCGACCAGCGCGAGGCCCTCCTCCCGCAGCTCGAGGATGCGGTCGGCCACCGAGCGGGCCTGGCTCACCTCGTCCCTGCAGGTGACCAGGACAGGTCGCCTCCCGCCGCGGCGGTGGGGGCGGAGGTGCTTGTCGAAGTGGACGTCCGACGCGGCGAGCACGTCGTTGGCGACGTCGAGGATCGGGCCGGTCGAGCGGTAGTTGTCCTCGAGGGTCACCCTGACCGTGCCGGGGCGGCGGTCGGCGAAGCCCCACATGTTCTCGACCGTCGCCGCCCGGAACCCGTAGATCGCCTGCGCGTCGTCACCGACGACCGTCACCGCCGCACCGCGCGCCGCGATGGCGTGCACGATGTCGGCCTGCACCGGGTCGGTGTCCTGGAACTCGTCGACGAGCACGTGGTCGAACCGGCCGGCCACGCGGTCACCGACCTCGGGTGAGGCGAGCATGGCCCGCCAGAACAGGAGCAGGTCCGCGTAGTCGAGCAGGCGCCGCGCCCGCTTGCGGGCGGTGTACGCGTCGAACATCGGCGGCATCGCCTCGAGGTGCTCGACGCACCAGGGGTACTCGGCGCGCACGACCTCCTCGAGCCCGCGCTGGGTGCCCACGACGCGCTCGTAGATCGAGGCGATGGTCTCCTTGCGGGGGAACCGGGGGCCGCCCGTGTCGACGTGCGAGGCGCGCACGATGCCCATGAGGTCCACCGCGTCGGCCTGGTCGAGCACCGTGAAGCCCTCGTGCAGGCCGATGGCGTGCCCCTCCATCCGCAGCAGGCGGTTCGCCACCGAGTGGAAGGTGCCGCCCCACACCCGCTCGGTCGCGGAGCCGTCGGTGAGCTGCCCCGCGCGGGTGAGCATCTCCTGCGCGGCGCGGCGCGTGAACGTGAGCAGCAGGATCCGCTCCGGTCGGGTGCCGCCCTCGATCAGGTGGGCGACGCGGGCCGCCAGCGTGCCCGTCTTGCCGGTGCCCGCCCCCGCGACGACGAGCAGGGACGGACCCTCGTGGGTGACCGCGGCGCGCTGCGCGTCGTTCAGCCGCTCCAGCCAGCGGGGCTCGGCCGTCTCGGGAGGGTCCTGGGTGCCGAACATGCGTTCGCCACCCTAGCGAACGGCTCCCCCGGCAGCGGGTTCCGTTCGGCGAGCGTCAAGGAAGCCCTTGACGCTCGCCGAACAGAACGGGGGGAGGGGAGGGGACGAGGTCAGCTGGTGGCGGCGATGAAGTCGACCAGCACCTTCGCGAGCTCGGGGCCCCGGTCCTCCTGGAGGAAGTGACCGCCGCCCTCGATCGTGGTGTGCGGCTGGCCCTTCGTGCCGGGCACCCGCTCGAGGAAGACCCGCTCGCCGCCCGCGGTGATCGGGTCGCTGTCGCTGAAGGCGCACAGGAACGGCCGCTCGAACCGTGACAGCACCTCCCACGCAGCGACGTTGTCGTCGTGCGCGGGGTCGTCGGGGGAGGTCGGCACGAGGCTGGGGAAGATCCTGGCGCCGGCGGTGTAGCGGTCGTCGGGGAAGGGCGCGTCGTAGGCGGCGATGACCTCCGCGCTGAGGTCGGTCGTGGTGCCGCCGTTGATGATCTGGCCGATCGGGAACTCCGGGGACGTCTGCGCGAAGCGCTGCCAGTTGAGGAACGCCTCGCTCATGCGGCCCTCACCGGTCGGCAGGCCGGTGTTGCCCACCGCGACCCGTGCGTAGCGGCCGGGATCCGCGGCCACGAGCCGCAGTCCGATCAGCCCGCCCCAGTCCTGGCCGAAGAACGTGATGTCGGACAGCGCGAGTTGGTCGAACAGCAGCGAGCGCATCCACTCGACGTGGCGGGCGTAGGTGTAGTCCGACTGCTCGGTCGGCTTGTCGCTGCGGCCGAAGCCGACGAGGTCCGGTGCCACGACCCGGTGGCCCGCCTCGACGAGCACCGGGATCACGTGGCGGTAGAGGAAGCTCCACGACGGCTCGCCGTGCATGAGCAGCACTGGTGCGGCCCCCGCCGGGCCCACGTCGACGTAGGCCACCCTCAGTCGCGTGCCGCTGCCGTCACCGGCGTCGACCTCGCCGTAGTGCGGCTCGTAGGGCCAGTCCGGGAGCCCCTCGAAGCGGTCGTCCGGTGTGCGCAGGTAGTCCACGGTTCGTCCCCCATGGTCGTCTTGTTGCACCCACTGTGCCAGAAGTTCGGTTCTTCGCGTGGGCCGCCTGGAGCGGGTCGGTGGTCGAGGGGGAGGCGCCCCGGCTGGTCGCGAACGTCGACGCGGCGGTGGGCTCGGCGCTCGATGAGGACCCGGGTCTGCGTGAGCGGCTGCTCGAGGTGTCCTCGATGGCGTCGTTCGGCGGTCCGGACGTGCTGTCGGTGGCCCCTCGCGTGGAGGGCGCCGAGGCGTTCTCGTTCGGTGCAGGTGAGGGTGGGTCCGCGGTCATCGGGTACCGGGGGACGTCGCTGGCCCGTGGGGTGTGCGTGCGGGCCGTGCTGAGCGTCGAGGGTCGGGTTCAGGTCGAGCGGGGTGACTGCGGGCTCGACTGAGGTGCCGTTCCTCGGGCCGGGTCGGTCCGATGAGGACGGGTCGGTCCGATGAGGACGGGTCGGCCATGCCGTCGGTACAGGTGGCGGCCGCACGCCGGCACGCGACGACGAGGAGGACCAGATGGGCACGATCCACATCGACCTGTTCACCACGCTGGACGGCGTGGCACAGGCACCCGGGGGGCGCGACGAGGACGTCGACGGCGGGTTCGAGTTCGGCGGGTGGCAGGCGCCGCTGTTCGACGAGGTCGACGGCGAGCAGGTGGGCGCCGGCATGCACGAGATGGACGCGCTGGTGCTCGGCCGGCGCACGTACGACATCTTCGCCGGCTACTGGCCGCACCAGGGCGGCGAGATCGCCGAGCTGTTCAACCGGCTGCCGAAGTACGTCGCCTCGCGCGGCACGCCGGACCTGGGGTGGTCCGGGACGACCCAGCTGGGACCCGACCTCGCGGCGTCGGTGGGCGAGCTGCGCGAACGGCACTCGCAGGTGCACGTCATCGGCAGCCTCGACCTGGTGCAGACGCTGCTCGCCGAGCGGCTCTACGACCGCCTGAACCTGTGGGTGTACCCGATCGTCCTCGGGAAGGGGAAGAAGGTGTTCGGCGACGGCGCCGTGCCCTCCAACCTGACGCTGCTCGAGCCCGCGGTCACCTCGCCGAAGGGGGCGGTCATCCTCCACTACGAGCTGGCCGAGGGCGTGCCCGCCACCGGCACGTTCGAGGAGGAACCGCCGGCCGAGTGAGGGCCGCCAGCCCAGTGAGGGCCGCCCGGCGCCGCCGGGGCGCACCGGGTCGCGGTCGCGTCCGGCGTCAGACCTCGACGCGGTGCAGGTCGTCGCCCAGCTCGACGCGGCCGTCGAAGTGGTCGGCGGCGAGCTTGCGCCACGAGTCCTCGTCGCCCGCCTGCAGCGCCGGCACGTAGTGGGTCAGCACCAGCGTGTGCGCCCCGGCGCGCTGCGCGGTCTGCGCCGCCTGCTCCACCGACGAGTGGTAGTCGAGGATGTCCTGGAGGCGCTGGATCGGCACCCCGGCGAGGACGTCGGCCCGCAGGACCGTGTGCACGATCGCGTCCGCTCCCCGTGCCAGGCGGTCGAGCGACCCGCACGGCACGGTGTCGCCCGCAAGCACCACCGAGCGCCCGTCGTGGTCGACGCGGAAGGCGATGCTCGGCTCGACCGGGCGGTGGTCCGTCGGCGCCGCGGTGACCCGGACCGACCCCTCGTCGATCGCCGTCCCCTCGAGCAGCTCGGTCACCTCCACCTGCGGCTCCCAGGTCAGGTCCGCGTGGTGGTGCACCCGGTAGCCGACGTCGTGGCGGAGCGCCGCGAGCGTCGCGTCGACGACCTCGCGGGTGCCGGGCGGCCCGAAGATCCGCAGCGTCGTCGGCTCCATCGACATGATCCAGCCGGTGGTGACCACGTCGTTGAGGTCGGTGAGGTGGTCGCTGTGGAGGTGGGTGAGCAGGACCGCGTCGAGCTGGTTCGCGGCGAGGCCGGCCGCGGCCAGGCGCATCAGCACCCCGCGCCCCGCGTCGACCAGCAGCGTCGCGCCGCCGGCCCTCACCAGCGTCGAGGGGCCCGCCCGGTGGGGGTCGGGGATGGGGCTCCCGGTGCCGAGCAGCGTCACCTCGATCATGGACTGAACCTAAGTAGTGGCATGATGGGTGTCAACAGTTCCCTGGAGCGGAGGAGGCGTGCGGATGGCCACCACAGCGCGGTCGGAGCCGGTGGAGGACGGCCGCACCGCACGCCGTGACCGGAACCGCGACGCCGTGCTCGACGCCGTGCTCGAGCTGTTCACCGAGGACTGCCTCGCGCCCAGCGCGCAGGACGTGGCCGAGCGGTCCGGGGTCTCGCTGCGCTCCGTGTACCGCTACTACGAGGACCTCGATGCGCTCGTGCGCGCGGCGATCGCCCGCAACGTCGAGCGGGTCGCTCCACTGTTCGAGCTGCCCGACCCCGGGTCCGACGCCCTGGAGGTCCGCGTCGAGCGGATCGTGTCGCAGCGGCTCGCGCTCTACGAGGCGATCGCACCGACCGCGCGTGCGGCGCTGCTGCGCGCGCCGACCAACGACCGCATCCGCGACCAGCTCGACCAGCGGCGCCGGGCGCTGCTCGACCAGGTCCGCCGCACCTTCGAGCCGGACCTGCGCGGGCTCGCGCCCGGCGCCCGCCGGGAGGTCGTCGCCGCGCTGGACGTGCTCCTCGGCTTCGAGGGCATCGAGCACCTCCGACGCCACCGCGGCCTGTCGGGCCCGGAGGTCCGCCGCACGCTCCAGCGTGCGGTCACGTCCTTGGTGCGCGGGTGACCCGAGTCGCGTACTGTTGGCACTCACACTGTCAATTCATCCGGGCGGTCGGTCCACCTGACACGTCCGGGTCGTCGAGCAACAGCCGGGGGGCGTCGTGCACGAGCGGTTCGAGGGCAAGATCGGGCGGACCCTGGCCGACTCGACGCCGTGGTGGCCGGACCCGCCCCACCCCGGTGAGGACGCGCCCGACGTGGTGGTCGTCCTGCTCGACGACCTCGGCTTCGCGCAGCTCGGGTGCTACGGCTCGGAGCTGCACACCCCGAACATCGACCGCCTCGCGGCCGGCGGGCTGAGGTACACGAACTTCCACGTGACCCCGCTGTGCTCCCCGTCGCGGGCGGCGCTGCTGACGGGGCGCAACCACCACGAGGTCGGCATGCGCGCCCTGTCGAACTTCTCGACCGGGTTCCCGCACATGCTCGGCCACGTCTCGGACCACGCCGCCACGATGGGCGAGGTGCTCCGCGACGAGGGCTACGCGACCTTCGCGGTGGGCAAGTGGCACCTCTGCCCGATGGAGCAGGCGTCCGCCGCCGGGCCCTTCGACCAGTGGCCGTGCCAGCGGGGCTTCGACCGCTTCTACGGCTTCCTCGAGGGTGAGACCGACCACTTCCACCCGGAGCTGGTGCACGACAACCACATGGTCGACCCGCCCGGGCGCGCCGAGGACGGCTACCACCTGACCGAGGACCTCGTCGACCGGGCCATCCGGATGGTGCACGACACGGTGTCGGTGCGCCCCGACCGGCCGTACTTCCTGTACCTGGCGCTCGGCGCGACCCACGCGCCGCACCAGGCCCCCGCCGAGCACCTCCTGCGCCATCGGGGGCGGTTCGACGACGGCTGGGACGTCGCACGCGAGCGGTGGTTCGCCCGCCAGCTCGCCGAGGGGCTCGTGCCGGAGGGCACCCAGCTCGCTCCCCGCAACCCGGGCGTGGAGCCGTGGGACTCGCTGCCCGAGGACCAGCGCCGGCTCGCCGCACGGCTGCAGGAGGCGTTCGCCGCGTTCCTCGACCACACCGACGAGCAGCTCGGCCGGCTCGTCGGCGCGCTCGAGCGGCTCGGCCGCCTCGACAACACCCTCTTCGTGCTGCTGTCCGACAACGGCGCCAGCCAGGAGGGCGGGCCGTTCGGCGTGCTGCACGAGATGAAGTTCTTCAACTTCCTCGTGGAGAGCCCCAGCGAGGCCGTCGCCCGACTGGACGACATCGGCGGGCCGCACAGCCACGCCAACTACCCGTGGGGCTGGGCGCAGGCGGGCAACACGCCGTTCAAGTGGTACAAGCAGAACACCCACGAGGGGGGAGTGCACGTGCCGCTGATCGTGCACTGGCCGCGGCGCATCCGCGACGCCGGGGGCCTGCGCGACCAGTTCCACCACGTGAACGACGTGGCCCCCACCATCTACGAGGCCATCGGGGTCACGCCGCCCGAGGTCCACCGCGGGCGCCCGCAGCTCCCCGTGACCGGCACCTCGATGGCGTACACCTTCGACGACCCCGCGGCGCCCACACGCAAGCAGGTGCAGTACTTCGAGATGATGGGCCACCGCGGGATCTGGGCGGACGGCTGGAAGGCGGTCACGCGCCACCAGCACGGGACGCCGTTCGAGGACGACCGCTGGGAGCTGTACCACGTCGCCGAGGACCGCTCGGAGTGCCACGACCTCGCCGAGGAGCACCCCGAGAAGCTCGCGGAGCTGGTCGAGCTGTGGTGGGCGGAGGCGGAGGCGCACGGCGTGCTCCCCCTCGACGACCGCACCATCGAGCTCTTCGGTGCCCGGTTCCGGGAGCGGTCCCCGCACCGCCCCGACCGTCGCTACACCTACTTCCCGCCGGTCACCCGGATGCCGGTGCAGGTCGCGCCGCCGCTGGGCGGGCGCGACTGGGAGATGCGGGCGTCCGTCGAGCGCCCGGCGGGCGCCGGCGGCGTGCTCTACGCGGCGGGGACCGAGAACTCGGGGCTCAGCCTGTTCGTCCGGGAGGACCGGCTGCACTTCGACTACAACTGCTTCGGCGACCACCACGTCGTCAGCTCCGGCGAGCTGCCGGTGGGCCCGCTCGAGCTGGGCGTCCGCTTCCGCCGCCACCGGGGAGGGCAGGGCGCCACGGCCACGTTGCTCGTCGGCGGCGACGCCGTGGCGTCGATGGACGTGCCGTTCGCGATGTTCATCATGTCGAGCACCGGCGCGAGCGTCGGGGAGGACCACGGCTCCCCGGTGTCGGAGCGCTACGACGCGCCCTTCCCGTTCGAGGGCACCTTCCACCGGCTGGAGGTGCAGCTGCTCGACGCGGCGGGCGAGCAGGCCGCAGCGGCCAGCGAGCGCGAGGCGATGTCGCGCCAGTAGGCGCGCCGGACCCCGGCCGGATCACCCCGGGCCGGCTCAGTGCTGGGTCGGCTCAGTGCACCCGGCCCGGGTGCGACGGGCCGGTCTCGACCCGCACCTGCGCCGGGTCGTCCACCCCGAGCGCGCACAGCGTCGCGGCCGTCAGCTCGGCCGCGTCCTGCACGTCGACCGGCTCCCCGGTCGCCGGGTCGCCCCACTCCATCCAGTGGTTCACCCCACCCGGCCCGCTGTCGGGGTCACCCGTCGGCGGGTGCCAGCCGACGTCGAGGATTGCGGCCTCCTCGGCCGGTGTCAGCGGCCGGTCCGGCACGTGCACCGACCCGACGACCTCGCCGCGCAGCCACGACCCGTCGTGGGTCGCGTACTGCACGTACCGCGCGTCCTCGCCCAGCTCGAGCAGCAGGTAGGTGTGCCCCTCCTCGAGCATCCGCCGCAGCCAGCCCCCGACCTGGATCGTCACACCCGCCCGGCTGGTCGTCCCGAGCACGGGGCGCTCCTCGGCGAGCCGGCGCCCACCGGGGGTGAGCTCGTGGAGCGTGCCGTCCGGCGCCCGCCCGTACGCCACCACGAGCAGCACGGTCCCCGGGTGCTCCCGGGCCAGCTCGGGCACCGCCTCGACCGGGAGCGTCCAGCCGATCGGGGGCCCGTCGCTCCCCGCGGCGTGCACCACGCCGCGCACCGGCCCGTAGCGCTGCTCCACGAACCAGCGCACCCCGTCGACGTCGAGGCCCGGCGGCAGCTCGACGCGCCGCTGGTCCACCGCTCTCGCCTCCCGCTCGTCCCACACGACGAACGAGAGCTCGCTCGCGGTCGTCCGCTCCGAACCCATGCAACTCCTCCATCCTCCCCCTGTCCCCGATCATGGCGGCTGGCGACCGCCATGTCGCCTGAACGCCGCTCGGCCAGCGGCGCGGAGGAGACCTTCGGTACAGTCGACGCGTCGGCGCCGGTGCGAGGGCCGGCGATCGAGCGGGGAGGGTGGTCCGATGGGACACGAGTCGCGGGGACGCGGTCGCCGGGAACCGCGGGGTGGCGCCCGCCGGAGCGGGTTGCTCACCGCCGTCGTGGGGGCCGCGGCCGCCGCGCTGCTGGCCGCGTGCACACCACCGACCCCGCCGTCACCGCCGGCGGATCCCGCACCGCCGGTGATCCACAGCTTCACCACCCGGGCCGAGCGCAGCGCCGCGCCCGTGGTCGCCGCGGTCGGTTGGCGGATCAGCGATCCCAACGGCGGCCCGCTCACGTGCCGGGTCGATGCGGACGGCGACGGGAGCTTCGAGCACGAGATCGAGCCCTGCCGTTCGGTCGACTCCGTGCTCGGCGACTACCCGACCGCGGGCGTGCGCACGCTGACCCTCGAGGTCGACGACGGTGACTTCCCCCCGGTCACCGCCACCACGCAGATCGAGGTGGGCGAAGGTCCCGACGAGACCTACGAGATCACCCTCCGGCTGGACCCGGGCATGCGCCCGGAGTTCCGTGAGGCCTTCGAGGACGCCGCCCGCCGCTGGGAGGAGGTGATCGTCGCCGGCGTGCCCGACGAGCGCCTCGACCTGGCGCTCAACCCCTTCGGGTTCCCACCGTTCAACGGCGTGGTCGACGACGTGCTCATCGACGCCCGCGACGTGCCGATCGACGGGCCCGGCAAGATCCTCGGCCGCGCGGGTGGGTTCGCGATCCGGGAAGCCCACTGGCAGCCGTACTACGGGATCATGGAGTTCGACACCGCCGACCTCGAGATGCTGGATGCCACCGGCAGGCTCGGCGACGTGATCCTGCACGAGATGGGCCACGTGCTCGGGCTCGGCACGAACTACCTGCTCATCGGGCTGGTGGACGGCTTCCCCTTCGACCCGCACTACACCGGTCGAGCGGGCGTCGCCGCCCACCAGGAGCTCGGCGGTGACCGGTACGTCCCGCTGGAGGACCAGGGCGGGCTCGGCACCGCCGTCGGGCACTGGCGCGAGTCGGTGTTCGGCAACGAGCTCATGACCGGCTACCTCAACCAGGGGTCCCAGCCGCTCAGCCGGCTCACGGTCGCCGCGCTCGCGGACCTCGGCTACGGCGTCGACCTGTCCGCCGCGGACCCGTACTCCATCCCGAGCGGGCCGGCGGCGTCCCGCCAGGAGCCGCCGCTCCACCTGCACACGATCCCGATCGAGCCGGGCATCGGCGGTCCGCGGCGCTGAGCACCGGCCGCCGCGGGCCCGGTCGGCCCGGCTCGGCCGCGGGCTCAGTCGGCCGTGGGCTCAGTCCGCGGTGGACTCGGCGAGTCGGTCGTCGTCGCAGTCCGGTGGGGCCGTGACCGGGTTGCACCGGGCGACGACCCCGCCCGGCAGCTCGACGACGTAGCCGGTCTCCTCGTGCGCGACGTAGTAGTCGGTCGACAGGAAGTGGGCGCCGCTCTCCAGCGCGGCGTCGCGCAGTGCGGTGTCGTCCTCCGGGGCGTGCACGCCGGGCACGTCGGTCCGGGTGCGGATCAGGTAGCCGTCGAGCGCCCACTTGCGGAGCTGCTCGCCGTCCTCGAGCGAGTCGTCGACCCGCACGAACGCCGCGTCGGGCTCGCCGGGCGTCGAGGACGTGAACGCCAGGCGTCCCTCCAGCGCGGGCGCCCCCTCGCGGTACACGTCCGCGCTCGGGCCCGTGTCGACGAGCGCGAACATCACCTTGCCGCGGCTCTCCTCGATGGTCGGCCACCCGTCGAGCAGCACCGCGTCCTCGAGGGTCTCCCGGTCGCCGCGCACGTCGTCCGGGGTGATGATCCGCTCCCGGTCGAACACCGACAGCAGCTCCGCCTCCAGGTCGTCGAACAGCTCCGGCGTCATCTCCGGCGGGTCCGCCCAGATGTCACCGAGGTCGGGCAGCTCGACCCCGATCGACTCGGCGCCCTCCTGCACGGTCTGGGTCTTCGTCTCGATCATCACCATGATCGGGAGGTGGTCGGGGTGCTCCGACGACCACGCCTCGATCTCGCCGAGGCACGCCACGAGCGTGAGGCAGGTCGAGTTGTAGTCCACGTCCTGGATGTGCTGGACCTTGAAGCCCGGTTGCTGCAGCTCGGCGATCGGCGGCTCGTCGATGCCCAGGACCTCGAGCGCCCCCGGCGTCGCGTAGAGCCCGCCCTCGGGGTCCGCGACGACGTCCAGCTCGAACTGGCGGATGCCGTGCTCCTCGAGCTGCTCGGTGAGCGGCAGGTGGGTGTAGTCGATCTCGCGGAACAGCGACGGCGCCAGCGCCTCGAGCGCGCTGGCGAGCTCCTCGCGGGGCGCGAGGTGGTAGCTGTTGTGCGAGCCGATGACCTGCAGGTGGTTCAGGCGCAGCGGCGCCGGCTCCGCCGGCTCGGAGGCGTCGCCGTCACCGTCCCCGTCATCGGAGCAGGCGAGGGCGAGCAGGCAGGCTGCGAGCGCGGCGACGAGCGCCGCGTGGCGTGACCACGTACGGAACCGCATCCGCCCAGTCTCGCAGGGGGCCCGACCTGCCCGCAGGGTCCTGCGTCGACGGCGTGGCTCAGGGGGTGCGGGCGGTGCCCACGGTGAACCACGTCCACGGCTTCGGCCCCTTGGCGTAGCGGGCCTCCACGCGCTCGAGCTCGAACCCGGCGTCGGTCAGCAGGGCCGGGGTGTCACGCGTGAGGTGGCAGCCGCCGGCCACGCGTCGCTGGACCGGCTCCAGGCGGCGCTGCCAGCGCCGGACGTCCTCGTCGGGGGCGAGGCCGTGCTCCAGGAAGTGGATGCGGCCTCCGGGACGGACCACCCTCCGGAGCTCCGCGAGCGCCCGCTCGACGTCCGGGATGGTGCACAGGGTGAAGGTCGTCAGCGCCGCGTCGCAGGTGTGGTCCTCCAGCGGCAGCGACTCGCCGTCCACCCCGACGTGCCGCACCTCGAGGCCGGTGGGGCGCTCCCGGCGTCGGGCACGCGCCCGCGCGACCTCGGAGGGCTCGACCGCGTGCAGCGTGGTGACCTCCCGCGGCAGCACGGGGAGGTTCGCCCCGGACCCGAACCCGATCTCGACCACGGAGCCCTCGAGGCCCTCGACCGCGCGCCGTCGCCACCGCTCCATCTCGGGGCCGCCGCAGGTGAGGTCCACCAGCCGCGGCAGGACGTGCTCCCGGTAGAAGCCCACGGCGCCCGACCGTACCCTCCCGGACGATCGGGCCGCCCCGCGTCAGGCGCGCAGGTCCTCGATCTCGTCCTCGACGGTGCGGCCCTCGATCCGCTCGCTGAGGAGCTCGACGCCGAGGACGACCACCGCGCCCACCACCATGAGGACCACCGGCAGCAGGACCGGCCCCTCCGGCGCGCCGAGCGCGGTGCTCTCCACCCCCATGGGCCACGGCCACAGCACGCGCAAGGAGCCGAGCATCAAGCCGATCAGCGCGGCCATCACCGTGTCGTAGTGGTGCTCGAGCGCCCAGTGCAGCACCTGCGAGAACAGCGCGAGCCCGGTCACGCAGCCGAGGAGGAAGACCACGAGCGGCAGCAGGTCGCGCTCGTTCACCGTGCTCAGCACCGCGCTGTACATGCCCAGGGTGACGAGCAGGAACGAGCCGCTGATCCCCGGCAGGATCATGGCGCAGATCGCGACGGCGCCCGCCCCGAAGAACACCAGCAGGGACGGGTCCGTCACCTGCGCCACCGACTCCTCGGAGGTGCCGCCGCGCAGGCCGAGCAGCACGAAGGTCAGCACCGCCGCGGCGGCCATGACCAGCGCCCGCCGGGAGTCCCGGCGCTCGACGAGCTTCCAGGCGATCACCACGGAGCCGGCGACCAGGCCGAGGAACAGCCCCGACATCGACTCCGGGTGGTCCTCCAGCAGCGTCTCGATCAGGTGCGACAGCGCGAGCACGGCCGTGCCGATGCCGGCGAGCAGGGCGATGAGGAAGCCCCAGTCGACCTCCCGCAGCCGCTCGACGCACCCGCGCACGTCGAGCCGCAGCAGGCTGCCGATCGCGAGGGAGCCCGCACGGATCGTGGCGACCAGCCGCCGGTAGATGCCGAACACGAGCGCCACCGTGCCGCCGGACACGCCGGGGACGATGTCGGCGGCCCCCATGAAGAAGCCGCGCACGAAGGTGAGCGGGAGTTCGCGCATTCGCAGACCCTATCGACGGGAGGTGGACGGAGGCCGGACCCGGGCGTGCCGGGCCGGACGCGACGGGGCCCGGGCGTCGCCCGGGCCCCGACCGACTGTCAGCAGCCGACGCTGGTCAGGCAGCCGCCGACTGGAACGTGTAGGTGTGCCGGCCGTCGGCGCCGCTGAAGGACTGGGTGAAGTTCTTCGGGCCACCCATGGTGTACAGCCCGCCGCCCTGGACGTCCGGCGGCACGTCGACCAGCGGGATGTTGATGTTCGGGATGGTGAAGCTCCCCGCGGCCTGGTCGATGATCTGGGCGAGGGTGCCGGTGGCACCGATCCCGACGAACACCGCACCGCCGAGCACGTCGTCGCAGAGGCCCAGGCAGGGGATGTTCGACACGATCAGGTTGAACGGCGTGCCGATGTTGTCGAACAGGGCGTCGAAGACGAGGTCGAGCAGCGCCCCGGCGTCGCCCGAGGGCAGCGAGCCCGCAGCGAGGGTGCTGTTCAGCGCCGTCTTGAAGATGTTCGCGACCGAGCCGGCGCCGCCGCTCAGCGAGTTGATCTGGTCCTCCTCGACGGCCCAGGTGTAGGTGCCGACCACGTCCATCTTGTTGTTCGGGTTCAGCGCGTCGAGCACGTCGAGCGGCTTCACGCCGTTGAACGTGACCTTGGCCTGCTGCCCACCGGTGAGGGTCCTCGTCTGGTTCTTGCTCGTCGAGGGCAGGGTGGAGCCGGTCACGACCCAGGCCTGCGCGGAGTTCGGCTGGCCGATGGTCACCTTGAACGCGATGTGCAGCAGGTAGGGCTCGTCCGAGGTGTTCACGCAGACGAGGACGCAGACCTCGTCCTGCACGTTGTTGACCGTCATGCTGGTGCCGCGGAAGGACCAGTTGATCGGGTCGGGACCGCCGCCCCCGCCCTCGGGCGGGGGGACGCAAGCAGCCGCCAGCGAGGCGAAGCCCACCATCGCGATGACCGCCACGAGACGTGATCGTGTGCGCATGTCCATTCCTCTCCGAGCGGGCAGGGGTGCCCTGGCTCGAACTCGCCCTTGGTGCCGCGGCACCGTTCCCTCGGCCGGGCAGGACCCGGCCCCATCGCCTGAAATCACCCGATCAGCACGGTGACTCCGGTCACGGTATCGACCGGAGGGGTCGAAGTCCACATTTCCGGCGCGATTTTCGAGCGTGGTTCACCCACTGGTCCGGGTCGTTGGTTGACCGTCGATGAACCTCGTTCACCCCTGTCCGGCCCGGCGTGTCCCGGGCGGGGTCCGACCGGCGGGGAAGCCCGGCGCTGTCGTGCCCGTCTGGGACCATGGGGGCGATGGACGTCGCCGGAGCCCTCCACGACCTGCTCCTCCGCCACGACGGGGGCGACCCCGGGCTCGACCTCCTCGTGGCCGAGCTGGTCGAGGAGCTCGAGGCGGTCGCGGCGAGGGCCGTCGCGCTCCTCGACGAGGCGGGGCCGCGCGACGGGCCAGCCGGCGCCCCCTCGCTGCGCCTGCCGAAGGCGCGGCTCGCCGCGCTCGGGCGGTGCGAGCGCAGCGCGGTGGCGCTCGCGGACGGGGAGGACGGCGGCGCCGTCTCCACGGCGGTGCTGCTCGGCGTCGCGCACGACCGGTTCGTGATCCACCAGCTCCACGCCGGGCGGGTGCGGGAGCCGCTGGAGGACCTCCGCGAGATGCTGCTCGCCGAGGGGGAGTGGGAGCTGCTCGACGCCCTCGACCAGCTGGAGTCCTCCGACGAGGACGCGGCGCGGGCCCGGCTGGACCCGGTCGCGGCGACCGTCGCGGACGCCTGGTCGGGGATCGACGAGGAGTGGCTGCCCCGCACCCAGTCCCGCGCCACCCTGCTCCTGGCCGGTGGACGGGTGGTGTGCAGCGGCCTGGTCGACGTGGAGCTCGGCGGGCCGGCGACGGGGCTCCCCACCGTCGTGGTCGAGGTGAAGTCCGCCCGCCCGGGTGCGGACCACGTCGCCGAGGTCGGTCACTACGCGCTGCTCGTGGCCGCCCGCGACGGACGACCTCCCGCGGCCGTGGCGAGGTGGTACCCCGGCACCGCTCCCGCCGTCGTGGAGGTGGGCGCGGGGGTCCTCGAGTCGGCCGCACGTCGCCTCGGCGACGGCATCACCGCCTGGGCGGAGCTGGTCTCGGGACGGCCGCCGCAGGAGCGCCCCGGCCCCTGGTGCGGCTGGTGCCCCGCGGCGGGGGTGTGCGAGAGCGCCCGGCGCGCGGACGGGGGGTCCAACGGGGACGGGGTCGACGGCCCGACGGTCGAGGCGGGCGGCAGGGCGTGACGGGCCACCTCGACCCCGCAGCACCCACCGACCCGGCAGCGTGGCGCCGTGACCTCGCCCAGCGGGCCCGGGACCGCCTCGAGGCCGCGCTGGAGCCGATCCTCGCCGGCGGGCGGCGGGGCACGGGCGGCGAGGGGGAAGAGCCGATCGTCGTCGACGGGTTCACCCTCACGGTCCGGTGCCCGCTCCGCCTCGTGCACCCGGCGGACGACTACGTCGAGCGGACCGTCACCGTGCGCCGGCGCCTGGGGCTCCTGGCGCTGCGCCACGCCTGGGAGGACGCGCCCCCCGGCCGCGGCGACGGCGCGGCGCCCCGGCTCGCCCGCGCGGTCGACCGCGCGCTCGCGGAGCGGGAGGACTGGCCGAGCGGTCTCCGCCAGTGGTTCGACGGGCTGGGTCGCGCCGGTCGGGCCGCGGTGCGCGCCGCGGTGCTGACCTGGTGCGTCGACGTCACCCGGCTCGTCGGGCAGCCGGACGGGAAGGTCGCCAGGAAGATCCGCTGGGCGGACCCGTTCCGCCAGCCGCGGATCGACCTCGCCGGCCGCACGCTCCGCCTCCGGGGGTCGCTCGACGCGGTGCTCCCCGACCGGGCGGAGGGCGAGCGGCTCCTCCTCCTGGGCGACGCGGTCCCCGGCGTCGCCGACCGCCTCCGCGCCGGGCACGCCGCGGTGCTGCGCTCGCTCGGCACGCGCAGCGCCCCCGAGCGGGTCTCGGTGGGGTCACCCGCGAGCGGGCACGTCGAGCGGCATCCCGTCGACGGTGCGCTGCTGGACCTGGCGGTCGACCGCATCGTCGAGGTCGTCCAGCTGCTCGCCGCCGCCGAGGAGCCGGGGCCGGTCCCGGGTCCCTGGTGCCACCACTGCCACCTGCGGCCCGACTGCCCGGAGGGCGCCGCGCACGTCGAGGCGGCACGCGCGGCCCTGCCGACCTGATCGCCGGTTCCCCTGCTCAGTCGGTCCTCGGCGAGCCGACGATGTAGATCATGTCGCCCGTGGCGACCAGCACCGCCGAGGCGGTGCGCACCTCCACCTCGCAGAAGACGACCCGCTTGCCCCGGCGTGAGATCCAGCCCTCCGCCACGAGGTCCTCGGAGCGCACCGGCCCGAGGTACCGGACGTTCATCTCGATCGTCGAGAACGGCCGCGGCACCTCGTAGGCCGTGCCGATCGCGGGCACGACGACGGTGTCGACGAGGGTCGCGATCGCGCCGGCGTGCATGAGGCCGCTCGGCTGGTTGAGCTCCGGTCGCCACGGCAGCCGCATCCGGGCGTAGTCGCGCCGCAGCTCCTCGACCTCGATGCCCACCAAGCGGGCGAAGTGCGCCTGTTCCGGCCAGTCGCCGAACGACGACCAGCGCTGCTGGACGCTCTGCGGGAGCAGGTCGAACTCCTCCGCGCGCCACGACATCCCCGAAGTGTTGCAGGTTCGACGGCGCCACTACGGTGGGACCGTCCACCTGCCCCGGAACGTCGCCGCGACGATCCCCAGCCGGGGCGATCACCGGAGGTTCCGATGGCCGAGGCCTACATCATCGACGCCGTCCGCACGCCCGTCGGCCGCCGAGGCGGCGCGCTCGCCAACGAGCACCCCGCGGACCTCGGGGCGCACGTCCTGAACGCCCTCGTCGACCGCACCGGGATCGATCCCGCACGGGTGGAGGACGTGGTCTTCGGCTGCCTCGACACCATCGGCTCGCAGGCCGGCGACATCGCCCGCACCTGCTGGCTCGCCGCCGGGCTGCCCGAGGAGGTCCCCGGCACCACCGTCGACCGGCAGTGCGGGTCCTCGCAGCAGGCCGTGCACTTCGCCGCCCAGGGCGTCATGTCCGGCACCCAGGACCTCGTCGTCGCCGGTGGCGTGCAGAACATGTCGACCTTCCCGATCTCCTCGGCCATGACCGCCGGCGAGGCGTACGGCGTCGCCGACCCCTTCACCGGCTCGACCGGCTGGGTCAAGCGGTACGGCACCCAGGAGGTCAGCCAGTTCGTCGGCGCCGAGATGATCGCCCGCGAGTGGGACATCAGCCGTGAGGAGATGGAGGCGTTCGCGGTCCAGTCCCACGAGCGCGCCATCGCCGCCCGCGCCGAGGGCCGCTTCGACAACGAGATCGTCCCCTACGGCGAGTTCAGCCAGGACGAGGGCCCCCGGGAGCCGAACCTCGAGAAGATCCGCTCGCTGCCGCCGCTGTCGGAGGGCGGGCGGATCACCGCTGCCGTCTCGTCGCAGATCTCCGACGCCGCCGCCGCGATGCTGATCGCGTCCGAGCGCGCCGTCGACGAGCTCGGCCTGAAGCCCCGGGCGCGCATCCACCACCTGTCGGTGCGCGGCGAGGACCCGATCCGCATGCTCACCGCGCCGATCCCCGCGACCCGCTGGGCCCTCGAGAAGACCGGCATGACCCTCGACGACATCGACCTCGTCGAGATCAACGAGGCGTTCGCCTCGGTGGTCCTCGCGTGGGCCAGGGAGCTCGACGCCGACATGTCGAAGGTGAACGTCAACGGCGGTGCCATCGCGCTGGGCCACCCCCTCGGCGCGACGGGCGTCCGGCTGATGACGACGATGCTGAACGAGCTCGAGCGCACCGGCGGCCGCTACGGCCTGCAGACGATGTGCGAGGGCGGCGGCCAGGCGAACGTCACGATCATCGAGCGGCTCTGAGCAGCTGACGCGCGGCGGGTCGACCCGCCCTGCGGCTGACCCGCGCCGGGGGCGCGGCCGGCCGGCGCGGGCGGCTCAGCGACCGAGGGTCGAGCGGATGCGCCGGCCCACCTGCTTGCGGCGGATGCTGCGCGGATCGCGCAGCAGCTCGCTGCCGTGCTCCCTCGCGAGCGTGATCGCACGCCGCAGCCGCCCGATGCGGCGGGGACCCGCGGCCAGCTCCGGGCGGTAGCCGAGCGCCACCATCGCGTCGTAGCAGTACTCCTCGATCCGTCGCTGCCGGTCCTCGGGCAGCGACCGGCGCCACGCGTCGAGCCGCTCGGGGTCACCCGGGAACCGCTCGATCAGCCCCGCCACCGGCTCGGTGGACAGGCCCACCGACGCGAAGGCCCACTCCAGGGTCGGGGCGGGGTCGCGGGCCATGTCGACCAGGTCGACGACCCGGTAGCGCTCGTCGTCGTCCACGTGGTCGAGGATCCAGCGCGCGTGGGTGTTCCAGTAGACGGCGCTGTACTCGAGCGAGTGGTCGAACTTCTTCGACTGGGACGCCACGACGCCCCGCGGGTCCCGCGTGAGGACCAGGAACCTCGAGTCGGGCCAGTGCTCGAGCAGTGTCGGCACCAGCTCGATGCGCAGCATCTTGTTGCCCCAGTGCGTGGTGCCCTCGAGCGACCGGAAGATCGCCTCGCAGATCGAGGCCCAGCCCGGTCGGGCCCGGTTCGCCTCCACCGCCCGCTCCACGACGTCAGCGCGGTCCAGCAGACCGAACAGCTCGGTGTTGCTCGGGTCGTCGATGCCGTCGCGCAGCTCCGCGAAGAACCGGGCCATGTCGTCGCGGTCGTGGAGCCGGTCCTCCCAGCGCCGGTGGATCGCGATGCCCTCCACCGGCAGCTTGGACTCGTAGCCCATCGACATGTCGGGGTGGGACGCGCAGAGGTCGAACACCCAGCTCGTTCCGCTCCTTGACGTCCCCACGACGAAGAGTGCCGGTGGCATTGCGTTCGTCCCCCTCTGGTGCCCTGGAGCCGCCCAGCATACGGGTGGCCGGGTCGGCTTCCGCCCGAACCTCAACTCGGGGTGCCGCGGGCCGATACGCATGGTGCCCCGCTGTGGAGCCGCGGCCCGTGGGCACCCCGCAGATGTCCGACCTCCACCCCTCCCCCCACGTCCACCACGCCCAGCTCGACGACCCCTACGTCACGAGGGTCGTGCACCGGCGCGCCGCGCCCCCTGCGCTGCGGCTCCTCACGGGCGCGGCCGGCATCTCGACGAGCGTCGGGGTGGTCGTGCCGATGGGCGGGTCCGCGGGCCAGCCGTTCGTCGACGGGCTCCGCGGCTGGGACGCCAGGGGGTTGCGTCTGGAGGTGCTCGTCGTCGAGCACCCGGACGACACCGCCCGGCCGGTCCTGCGCGACCGGCTCTCGCGCTCCGGACGGTCCTGGAGGGTGGTGGAGCGCCCGCTCGGGGGTCGCGTCGCCGCGCTCGCCGCGGCGGCCGAGGCGGCCGAGCAGGAGTTCCTGTTGATCCCCTCGAGCGGCGAGGTGCCCTACGAGGCGGTGCCCGAGGCGCTGTCGATGATGTGGACCGAGGGGTGCGACGCCGCGATGCTCGAGCGGCAGCCCACGCAGGTGCACGAGCTCGCCGCGATCGGGGACCCCTGCGCGCAGCTCGCAGCGTGGCTCGGCCTGCACGGTCCGGCCGTGCCCGGACGCCTCGTGGTGCTGCGGCGCTGGGTCGCGCGCTGGCTGCTCAACGAGCTGACGCGGGCGATCGATCCGGGGGAGGAGCTCGCGGACCGCGCCCGGCTGCTCGGCATCGGCATCGTGCGGCTGGACGCGCGGGCCGAACCACGCGTGCTCGACAGCTGAGCCGCACGGCACGGGCGGCGCGACCGCGGACTGGAACGCGTTCCAGTTCCGTGACCTACGCTGCCGCCGTGGACTTCGAGGACACGGAGGAGCTCGCGTCGTTCCGGGCCGAGGTGCGCGCCTTCCTCGACGAGCACGCCGAGCTGCGGCGCGGCGACGACCGGGACTGGTCGCGCCACGGCGCCGCCACCGACCCGGCCGTGGCGGCCGAGTACCGCGAGCGGTGCCGGCAGTGGCAGAAGCTGCTCTACGACTCCGGTTGGGCGGGGCTCACCTGGCCCGAGCGGTTCGGGGGCCGCGGGTTGACCGCCGCCCACCAGGTCGTGTTCAACCAGGAGCTCGCCCGCTACGACGCCACCTCCGGCTTCATCGGCGCCGCCCAGGCGCTGGTGGGGCCGACGCTCATGGCGCACGGCTCGCCCGAGCAGCAGGCGCGCTACCTCGGGCCGCTGCTCTCCGGCGAGGAGTGGTGGTGCCAGCTGTTCTCCGAGCCCGGCGCCGGCTCCGACCTCGCCGCGCTCGCGACCCGCGCGGTGCGCGACGGCGACGAGTGGGTGGTCAACGGGCAGAAGGTGTGGACCTCGAGCGCGCAGCACGCCGACTTCGGCATCCTGCTCGCCCGCACCGATCCCGACGCCCCCAAGCACGAGGGCATCACGTTCTTCATCGTCGACATGCGCAGCCCCGGCATCGAGGTGCGGCCGCTCGTGCAGGCGCAGGGCGTCGCGCACTTCAACGAGGTGTTCCTCACCGACGTGCGCATCCCGCACGAGAACGTCGTGGGCGAGGTCGGCGGCGGCTGGAAGGTCGCCCGGACGACGTTGCGCAGCGAGAGCTCGATGATCTCCGGTGCCGGTCAGGCGACGACCTTCGACGCCGTGCTGTCGACCGCGAGGCGCTGCGGGCGCACCGACGACCCGATCGTGCGCCAGGAGCTGGCCAGGGTCTGGACCGACGAGCACGTGCTGCGCTGGATGGGCTGGCGGACCCAGACCGCGGTGATGACCGGGCGCAAGGAGCTGGCGCTGCACGGGTCGCTGCTCAAGAACTTCTTCACCCGGGCGCTGCGCCGCCGGGTGGAGCTCGGCCTGGCCATCGAGGGCGCCGAGGGGATGCTGTGGGCGGACGCGGAGGGCGAGGGCTTCTGGCAGTACCAGTGCCTGAACCAGTTCGCGTCGCGCATCGGTGGGGGGACCGAGGAGGTGCACCGCAACAACCTGGGGGAGCAGGCGCTCGGCCTGCCCCGGGAGCCGGCGGTGGACCGCGACGTGCCGTGGTCGGCGACGCGGCGTTCGTGAACGATCCCCGCCTCCCCGTTCTGTGTCCCGGAAGTGAGGGGCCACCCTCACTTCCGGGACACAGAACGGATCGGACAGAACGGATCGGGAAGCGCGGGGCGAGGTGACGGGGGTGCGGACGTGATGCTCGAGGGTCGGACGGCGGTGGTGACGGGGGTCGGGCCGGGGATGGGCCGCGACATCTCGCTCGGGCTCGCCCGGGAGGGGGCGGACGTGATCCTCGTCGCCCGCTCGGACCGGGTCGTCCCCGACGTCGCGAAGGAGATCGAGGCGATGGGGCGCCGTGCGTTCCCCGTCTACGGCAACATCGCCAAGCGGGAGGAGTGCGAGCGGATCGCGGCGGAGGTGTCGGAGGTGACCGGCGAGGCCGGGCTCGACATCCTCGTGAACTCCGCCTTCCACGGCGGCGAGCACGTGCGCTTCGAGGACGCGGACCTGTCGCGCTGGCGGCGCCCGATGGAGATCAACCACTTCGGCACCCTCCAGCTCACCCAGGCCGTGCTGCCCCAGCTCAAGGCCGCCGCGGCTCGCACGGGGGACGCCCGCATCGTGATGATCAACACGATGTCGGTGCACCACCTCGAGGAGGGCGCCGCCTCCTACGCCGGGTCGAAGGCCGCGCTGGGTGCGGTGACCAAGACCCTCGCCAAGGAGCTCGGCGGGTACGGCATCAGGGTCAACGCGGTGCACCCCGGCTACATCTGGGGCGACAGCGTGCGCATCTACTTCGAGTGGCAGGCCGAGGAGCGCGGCGGCGGCACCACCTGGCAGGACATCTACGACGAGCGGGCCGCGGAGACGGCGCTCGGCTACCTGCCGCACTCCTCGGAGATCGCCGGGGCGGTCGTGTTCTTCGCGTCGCCGCTCGCCAAGTGCGTCACCGGGACCGCGCTGCCGGTCAACGCCGGGCACTGGATGCCGCCCAGCGCCTGATCCCCGCACCATCCATCCCGTTCCGTGATGCGAACGGGTGGTGGGACCAGCCCGTTCGCATCACGGAACGGGGCGGAGGGGTCAGGCCCGCAGGGAGGCGACCAGTCGGGCCTGCTCGTCGAGCACGGGCAGCACCTCGTCACGGGGTGCCGAGGGCAGGCGGAACACGCACTCGGTCACCCCGATCGACGCGAAGTGCTCGAGCTTGTCGGGCGTCGGGTGCGACCCGAACGGCACGATCCGCATCGAGGCCGGGTCCCGGCCCGCCGCCTCGAGCGCCTCGTGCAGCCGGGGGATCGCGTCCGCCAGGCCTGCCCCGCCGATGGGGATCCAGCCGTCGGCGTACTCGGCGAGGTGGGCGAACATCTTCGGGCCCGCCCCACCGCCGATGAGCACCGGCACCCGCCGCTGCGGCTTCGGCCAGGACCACGTCGGTGGGAACGACACGTGCTCCCCGTCGAAGGCGGCGACCTCGTCCCGCCACAGCGCCTGCATCGCGAGCACGTGCTCCCGCGCGTGGGCGCGGCGCGTGCGGTAGTCGACGCCGTGGTCCTCCATCTCGTCCTCGTTCCAGCCGAACCCGACGCCCATCTCGAACCGGCCGCCCGAGAGGTTCTGCAGCGTCGCGATCGCCTTGGCGGTGACGAGCGGCTCGCGCTGCGCCGGCAGCATGACCCCGGTGCCCAGGTGCACGCGCTCGGTGATGGCCGCGGCGGCGGCGAGCGCGACCAGCGGGTCGACGGAGCGCTTGTACTCCTCCGCGAGCACCTCCTCCCCGGTCGGGGGAGGGGTGCGGCGGCTCGTCGGGATGTGGGTGTGCTCGGGGATCCAGACCGAGTCGAACCCCCGGTCCTCGGCCTCCCGGGCGAGCTCGTGCACCGGCATCGACAGGTCGGTGGCGAAGATCGTGACGCCGTAGCGCATCGGAGTCCCCCTCTGGGCCGCGGTGGCGGACCCGGCCCACACAGTTTGTGCCGCGTCTGACGGAGTGTCAGATTCTGCCCATGGGCATCTGCGACGGACGAGTGGTCATCGTGACGGGAGCCGGCCGGGGGCTCGGCCGTGAGCACGCGCTCGAGTTCGCCCGGCAGGGCGCGAAGGTCGTGGTGAACGACCTGGGCGTGGCACCCGACGGGTCGGACCCCTCCGACACGCCGGCGCAGCAGGTCGTCGACGAGATCACCGCCATGGGCGGGGAGGCGGTCGCCTCGCAGCACGACGTGGCCGACTGGGACGCCGCGGCCGAGATGGTCCAGCTCGCCGTCGACACGTTCGGCGGGCTCGACGTCGTGGTCAACAACGCCGGCATCGTGCGCGACCGGATGTTCGTGAACTCCGAGCAGTCCGAGTGGGAGGCCGTGCTGCGGGTCCACGTGCTCGGCCACGCCGCGCCCGCCCGCCACGCGGCGAGCTGGTGGCGGGCCCGCTCCAAGGCCGGCGAGCCCGTCGACGGCCGCATCATCAACACCTCCTCCGGCGCAGGGCTCATGGGGTCGATCGCGCAGGCCGCGTACTCGGCGGCGAAGGGCGCCATCGCCAGCCTCACCCTCGTGCAGGCCGCGGAGCTCGGTCGCATCGGGGTGACCGCGAACGCGCTGGCCCCCGCCGCTCGCACCCGGATGACCGAGGAGGTCTTCGCCGAGTCGATGGCCCCGCCGACCGATGGCAGCTTCGACGCGATGGACCCGGCGAACGTGTCGCCGCTCGTCGCCTGGCTCGGCTCCGCGGGGTCCGCACACGTGACCGGCCGGGTGTTCGAGGTCGAGGGCGGCGTGATCGGCATCGCCGAGGGATACCGCCACGGGCCCCGCGTCGACAAGGGCGCCCGCTGGGACCCCGCCGAGGTCGGCGCGGTCGTCGACGACCTCCTCCGCGAGGCCGCCGAGCCCACCCCGGTGTACGGCACCTGAGGCACCCCGGTCGGCGGGCCGGCCCGGTGGCCCGGTGACCGCCCCGCTTGCCGTCGGGGCACCTCCCCCCTGTACCGTTGAAGGGACAGCGCGCACCCGCGACGGGCGCGACCGACACGAGAGGCTCCACCATGCGACGACGGATGTTCGCGTCGAAGATCCACCGTGCCACCGTGACGTGCGCGGACGTGGACTACGAGGGCTCGGTGACGATCGACGCCGACCTGCTCGACGCCGCGGGGATCCTCGAGTGGGAAGAGGTCCACATCTGGGACGTCACCAACGGCGCCCGCCTGTCGACCTACGCCATCGCGGGTCCCCGGGGCAGCGGCGTCATCGGCATCAACGGTGCCGCAGCGCACCTGGTGCACCCCGGCGACGTGGTGATCCTGGCGACCTTCGCGGAGATGGACGACGCCGAGGCCCGTGAGCACGAGCCGACGGTGGTCTTCGTCGACGAGCAGAACCGCGTGAAGGAGCTCCGGCCCGAGGTCGTCAGCGTCCCCGCCTGACGCCGTCCCGGCCTGACGCCATCCGGGCCCGACGCCGTCCCCGCGCGCCCCGACACGTCCCCGGACGCGCCGGAGGCGACGGGCCCGCCCGGCGGGTCCCGTCGCCTCCGACCACCAGCTCGGTCGGTCAGCCGATCAGCTGAGCCGCTCGACGATCATGGCCATGCCCTGGCCACCACCGACGCACATCGTCTCCAGGCCGAAGGTGGCGTCGGACTCCTGGAGGTTGTGGATCAGCGTCGTCATGATCCGGGCGCCGGTCATGCCGAAGGGGTGGCCCAGCGCGATCGAGCCGCCGCGGGTGTTGAGCTTGTCCCACTCGATGCCGAGGTGGCGGGCCGAGGGGATCACCTGCGCGGCGAAGGCCTCGTTGATCTCGACGAGGTCGATGTCGTCGATCGTCATGCCCGCACGGGCGAGCGCCTTGCGGCTCGCCTCGACCGGGCCCATGCCCATGATCTCGGGGTTCAGCGCGGTGGCCGCCGAGGACACGATGCGGGCGAGGGGGGTGATCCCGAGCTGCTTCGCCTTGGTGTCGCTCATGACGACGACCGCCGCGGCGCCGTCGTTGAGCGGGCAGGCGTTGCCGGCGGTGACGGTGCCGTCGGGCCGGAAGGCGGGCTTCAGCTGGCTCACCTTCTCGAGCGTGGTGCCGGGGCGGATGCCGTCGTCACGGGTGACCTCGCCGTCCGGGGTCGTCACCGGGGTGATTTCCGCGTCCCAGAAGCCCTCGTTCAGGCTCTTCTCGGCACGGTTCTGGCTGAGCACCGCGAACTCGTCCTGCTCCTCGCGGCTCACGTTCTCGTACTGGGCCACGTTCTCGGCGGTCTGGCCCATCGCGATGTAGATGTCGGGCAGCCCCTCCGCAGGCGTCCACGGCGGCGCACCACCCTGGGCACGCTCGGCGGTGCGGGCCTCGGCCTCGGCGAAGACCGGGTTCTTCGGGCCGTCGGCCATGCCGAACGGGAAGCGGCTGGAGGTCTCCACGCCGCCGGCCACGAACACGTCGCCGTCACCCGCCTTGATCGCGTGGGCGGCCATGCGGATCGTCATCAGCGACGACGAGCAGTACCGGTTGACGGTCGCACCGGGGATGTCGTCGAGCCCCGCGAGCACGGCGGCGACGCGGGCGATGTTGTGGCCGGACTCGCCGGCCGGCTGCCCGCAGCCCCACAGCACGTCCTCGATCTCGGTGCGGTCGAGCGCGGGCACCTTGTCGAGGACGGCCTTGAGGATGTGCGCCGAGAGGTCATCGGGGCGCATGTCCTTCAGCGATCCCTTGCCCATGCGGCCGATCGGCGTGCGGGCAGTTGCGACAATGACGGCCTCGGTCATGTGGTCCCCCTACGGAAGCTCGACGGGTGATCCGGCTCCAACGCCGGCGGACCGCCGAGGTTACCGACCGGTAACCAGCGGCGGCCAGCCCGGGCCCATGGGCCACCTACCCGGAGGGTGACCCCTCAGGGAAAGAAGCGGCTCACGGTGTCGGCGACGCAGGCCGGCTTGTCGGAGCCCTCGACCTCCACGGTGACCCGCACCGTGATCTGCACGCCGCCCTTGGCCTCCTCGACCTCCAGCACCTCACCCCGGCCCCGCACCCGCGCCCCGACGGGGACGGGGGAGGGGAACCTGACGCGGTCGAGGCCGACGTTCACGCCCATCGAGGCGCCGCGGACCTCGAGGAGTTGCGGCAGGAAGAGGTTGACCAGCGACAGGGTGAGGTAGCCGTGCGCGATGGGGCCGCCGAAGGGTGACTCGGCCGTGGCCCGCTGTACGTCGACGTGGATCCACTGGTGGTCGCCGGTGGCATCGGCGAACAGGTCGACCCGGGGCTGCTCCACCCGTTCCCAGCCGGTGGTGCCCAGGTCCGCGCCGACGAGGCCGAGCAGGTCCGCGGGCTTCTCGACGATCGTGGTCATGCGTGATCCTCCGGGTTGCGTCGCGCCGTTCCGTCAGGGTCGCGGGCGTCGGTCAGGGGTGCTGGCTCGAGACGGACACGACCTCGCCGGTCATGTAGGACGACAGGTCGCTCGCGAGGAACACCATGACGTTCGCGACCTCCCAGGGCTCGGCCGCACGGCCGAACGCCTCCCGCGCCTCGAGCTCCTCGAGGAGGCCGGGCGGCATGACCTTCTCGAGGTTCGGGTGGACGGCGAGGCTCGGCGCGACCGCGTTCACCCGCACCCCGTGCTCCGCCGCCTCCATCGCGGCGGACCGGGTGAGCGCCATCACTCCCGCCTTCGCCGCGGCGTAGTGCGCCTGGCGGTCCTGCGCGCGCCAGCCGAGCACGGACGCGTTGTTCACGACCGCACCCCGCCCCCGCTCGTACATGTGCGGCAGCACGGCGCGCAGGCAGCGGAACGTGCCGGTCAGCGTGACGTCGATGACCTTGCCCCACTGCTCGTCCGTCAGCTCGGTGACGAGCCCGTTCCCGCCGAGGCCGGCGTTGTTCACCCAGACGTCCACGTGGCCGAGCTCGCGGATCGCCCCCTCGAGCAGGGCGCGGACGTCGGACTCCTGGGTGACGTCGCAACGGATGGCCGCCGGCCGGGAGCCGAGCTCCTCGCCGAGCGCGTCGGCCGTCTCGCCGAGGCGCCGCTCGTGCGCGTCCGAGATGACGATCCGGGCGCCCTCGAGGAGGCACCGCCTCGCCACGGCACTGCCGATGCCGCTGCCCGCCGCGGCGGTGATCACCACCGTGCGGCCCTCGAGCAGGCCGTGGCCCCCGGGTTCGGTCGGTGCGGTGCGCATGGGACTCCGTTCGCTCGACTGGGTTGGCTCGACTGGTTCGCCTGTTGGGGTTCGCTCCGGCCGGATCGGTCGCGGTTCAGCGGGGCTCGCGGGGCAGCCCGAGCGCCCGTTCCCCGATGAGGTTGCGCTGGATCTCGTCGGAGCCGCCGTAGATCGTGTCCGCCCGGCTGAAGAAGAACAGCTTGTGGTCGGCCGACATCTCGAGCTCGCCGGCGTCGCCCTCGTCGGCCTCCGCGTAGCGCGTCAGCATCGCCGAGGCGCCGAGGACGTCCATCGCCAGCTCGCCCATGTCGCGGTGCAGGTTCGCCCAGTAGAGCTTGTTGATCATCGCCTCGCGGGGGAGGGCGACCTGCTCGTCGACCCGCAGCGCTCGCAGCGCGTTCCATCGCATGATCCGCAGTCGCACCCACAGCGCGGCGAGCCGCTGGCGCAGCACCGGCTCGCCGATCCGCCCGCCCTCGCGCGCGGCGTCGGTGATGTGCTGGAGCTCCCGCTCGAACGCCATCTGCTGGCCGAGGGTGAGCACGCCCCGCTCGAAGGCCAGGGTGCCCATGGCGACCTTCCACCCGTCGCCGGGCGCGCCGACGCAGAGGTCCGCGGCGGTCCGGGCACCGTCGAAGAAGACCTCGTTGAACTCGGCGGTCCCCGTGATCTGCCGGATCGGCCGGACCTCGATCCCGGGCTGGTCCATCGGGACCAGCAGGTACGACAGGCCGTGGTGTCGCGAGGAGCCCTCCTCGGTGCGGCACAGCACGAAGCACCAGTCCGACCACTGCGCGAGCGACGTCCACACCTTCTGGCCGTCGATGACCCACTCGTCGCCCTCGAGCCGCGCCCTCGTCGCCACGTTCGCGAGGTCGGAGCCGGCGTTCGGCTCCGAGTAGCCTTGGCACCAGAACTCGGTCCCCGCGACGATGCCCGGCAGGAAGCGCTGCTGCTGCTCGGGCGAGCCGAAGTGGATCAGCGTCGGCCCGAGGAGCCCCTCGCCGATGAGCCCCGCGCGCCCCGGTCCGCCGGCGCGCGCGTACTCCTCGTGGAAGGCGACCTCGAGCCGGAGCGGCAGCCCCCGCCCGCCGTGCTCGACCGGCCAGCCGACGCAGGTCCACCCGCCGGAGGCCAGCTCGCGCTCCCAGGCCATGCGCTCCTCGACGAAGGCGTGCTCGTCGCCCGGCCCGCCGCGGTGGCGGAGCACGGCGAACTCGCCTCGCAGGTGCTCGGCCATCCAGTCCCGGACCTCCTCGCGGAAGGTGCGCTCCTCGACGGCCGGATCGGCGGTGGGCTCGTCCATCGGCGGGTCACGCTAACGCGAACCTGACGACCCGTCAGAACCGGGCGGAGGGGTGGATGCGGTACCGCGCACGGCCACCCGTAGACTGTCCCGGCGGCGGGACCCCACCCCGGGGCGGCGAGGTTCGGAGCAGCGTGGCACGCAACAGGTCGACAACGGCGTGGGTCGTCGCGGGGGTGCTCGCCGCAGTCGTCGTGGTCGCCTCGCTCGTGGTGATCGTGGTCAGCCTCCGCAGCGAGCCGCCGACCACCGCGGTGCCGCCGACCTCGGACACGACGTCGACCACGACGACGGTGACGCCGACCACCGGCGGCTTCGACGACTCGACCACGACCGTGCCGCCGGAGGTCGACGAGCGGGAGGTGACCCTGCAGCACGGCGGTCGCGACCGCACCTACCTGCTCGTCACGCCCCGCGACGTCCCCGACGGCGAGCGGCTGCCGGTCGTCGTCGTGCTCCACGGGATGGGCGTGCACGCACGGGCCACGTCGAAGTCGGCGGAGTGGCACCGCTCGGTGGAGGAGGAGCGCTTCGTCGCCGCGTTCCCCCAGGGCATCGGCGACTCGTGGAACATGGGGCCCTGCTGCCCGCCGGCCAACCTGGTCGACATCGACGACTTCGGGTTCCTCGACGCGGTGCTCGACGACCTCGTCCGCCGCGACGACGTGGACCCGCAGCGGGTCTACATGACGGGCTTCTCCAACGGCGGGGTCATGACCTACGCGTATGCCTGCCGCCGAACGGAGCGCCTCGCCGCGATCGGCCCGATGGCGGGCAGCAACCTGGACGGCTGCGCCCCGAGCGAGCCGCTGAGCCTCCTGCACCAGCACTCGGACTCCGACCCGGTCGTGCCCTACCACGGTGGTCTGGCGATCGGGCGGATCGTCAGCTCCAAGGACTTCCCCGACGTGCCGTCCTCGGTCGGCCGCTGGGCGGAGCGGTCGGGCTGCGAGACCACGCCGGTCCGTCGCGCCGGCGTGTCCGAGGTGGAGCACATCGAGTGGCCCGGGTGCGACGGCGACGTGCGGGTCGAGCTGGTCCGGGTGCCCGGCCGTGCCCACAACTGGCTGAAGAAGGGCGACTACGACCCGCTCGACGAGCTGCTGCGCTTCTTCGACATCGCCTGAGACGACATCGCCTGAGACGACATCGCCCGGACCCGCCCCGGAGCCCTCTCGGGTCTCAACCGAGGGGCACCACCGGCGCCCGCCGGCTGCCGGCGGGGTGACGGCTCCGCCCGCGCGCGCTCGGAGCGCGATGCTGCGCGATCGCCCTCCGCAGGGTGCCCATGTCGTCGGAGCCGGGGCCGAAGAGACGGTGCGCCGAGAGGTAGCGCAGGTAGGTCGTGAGCGTCGCCGCCAGGTCCTCGGGGGGCTGCACGCCGTGGGCCAGGCACCACCTGCCGACCTCGCCGCCGAGCAGGCGGGCGACGTCCTCCGCGGTCCACCTGACCGGGATGCCGCCGTCGCCGCCGCGTGTGCCGAGCAGCGCCGCGAGGGCGTCGCGGCGGAGGAGGTGGCCGTTGGCGAGGGCCCAGCGGGCGACGTCGCGCCGGTGGCGGCGCAGGTGCGGGCCGGCGGGGACGGAGTGGGCCCGGCGGGCCGGGGGGAGCAGAGCCTGGGTGGTCATGGGCCCATCATGGGGAGGGGGTGTGACACCGAGCTCGCAGGTCGTTCGCACCACGCTGGGTGGGCAGTTCTTCCGGGGCCCGGTGGTCCCCGGTGGTTGGTACCCTCCCCTCGATGCTGGGGAGCGGGGATCAGTGACGGCGGACCCGGGACGACCATCCCCGGCCCGGCACGGGGCGGCCGCGGCGGCGGCCGGGCCGGCACCCTCGCCACGCTCCGCGCGCGCTGGCGAGCTGTTCGGCTCCCCGCTCCCGACGCCGGGCGGGGACGCGGCACCTCCCGCCTCCGGCGCCACGGAGCCGCCACCGACCGGACGACCGCCGGCCGAACCCTCCGCGGAGCCGGCGGCGGATCCGCGCCCCCCGGGGCTGTTCGACGCGACGCGCCGCCGCGACCCCGGCCACACCACGGATCCCGACCACCCGGCGGGCGCCGAGGACCCCGCCGTCACCGACCCGTCGGCCCTCACGGATCCACCGCGACCGACCGCGACGTCGTGGAGCCCCGACCGGGGTTGGCCCGACCGCCCCGGGGCGTCGCGGGACCTGCCGCCGACCGATCTGCCACCGACCGATCTCCCACCCGCCGGCAGGGCGCCCGCCGGTGACGTGCCCGCCCCGGCGCGGCGGGCCACCGGCTCACCCGCGCGGCCGGGCAGCCTGACCCGCCGCCTCGCCTGGACGTTGCTGCCGGCCACGGTGGCGGTCCTGTGCGCAGCCCTGGTGTCCGGCGCGGCGATCGCCCGTTCCGGCACGCACCGCAACGCGGAGCGCGAGCTCGCGGCCGCGGCGACGGCCCAGCGCGTCACCGCCGGCACGGTCGATGCGCTGTGGTCCGAGGTGCTCGGCGTCGTCGCGGCCGGCGTCGGCCAGGAGGTCGCGACGGCCCGCGAGGTGCAGGCGCTCGTGGGCGAGCTGCGGGCGGGGAACGGCGCCGGTGCACCCACCCCCGACGACCTGCCGTCCCGCGTCGAGGACGACCTGGAGCGCGCCGCGACCGCCCGCCGCGGGTTCGCCGATGCGGTCGACGAGGTCGTCGGCCGCTCCGGATCCGACCCGATCGAGCTGGGCAACGAGCTGTCCGCGCTGTCCGACCACCACCGGGCCGCACGCACGTCCACCGTCGACGCCGCCGAGTCCCTCGACGCCGCGGCGGAGACCGACGGCCGGGCGGCGGACCGCCTGCGCCTCACCGCCGTCGGGGCGCTCGCGGTCGGGCTGCTCGCCGCCGCCGCTGCCCTCGCCTGGGCCCGGCGCCGCTTCCGCGACGGGGTGGACCTGCCCGTCGCGCGGCTCCACGACGCGGTGCACCGGGTGGGCGCCGGTGAGTCCCCGGTGCGCTCCCGCGCCGGTGGGCTCCCGGAGCTGGCCTCGCTCGGCACCGCGTTCGACGAGGTCATCGGACGCCTCGACGGGCAGCTCGAGGACCTGCGGCGCCGCGCCGAGTGGAGCCAGCAGAGCCGGCTCATCGTGGACGCCCTCGACATGGCGGACGACGAAGCGGCGCTGTTCGACGTGGTGAGCCGGGCGCTCGCGGTCGTCGACCCGTCGCGCCCGGTCGAGCTGCTGCTCACCGACCGCGGCCCCAGCCGCCTGACGGTGGTCGCCACCAACCCCCACCTGGACCCGCCCGGCACCCCGGTCGACAGCGCGGGCGCCTGCGTCGCCCTGCGCCGCGGGCAGGTGGCGGTGTTCGAGAGCTCCTCGTCGATCAACGCCTGCCCGATGCTCCGGCAGCGCCCCGGGGGCGACGCCGAGTCGGGCGCGTGCATCCCCGTCGCCGTGGCGGGCAAGCCGGCGGGCGTGATCCACATGACGGGCCCCGAGATGCACCCTCCGGAGCCGTACGTGGTCGAGCGCCTCGTGTCGCTCGCGTCCCAGGTCGGCAACCGGCTCGGCGCCCTGCGCACCCTGGAGCGCACCCGTCATCAGGCCACGACCGACGGGCTGACCGGGCTCCCCAACCGCCGCAGCCTCGAGGCGGGCGTCGCAGGGTTGCTCGAGCGGGGCACGCCGTTCGTGCTGGTCATCGCGGACCTCGACAAGTTCAAGCGCCTCAACGACACCTACGGCCACGAGATCGGGGACCGGGCGCTGCAGCTGTTCGCCGGCGTGCTGCAGGACAACGTGCGGGGCAACGACCTCGTCGCGCGGCTCGGTGGCGAGGAGTTCGTGCTCGTCTACCCGAACATGTCGGTCGAGATCTCGATCGAGGCGATCGGCCGCCTGCGGGCCGCGCTCGCGAAGGCGGTCGCCACGAGCCACCTCCCGCCGTTCACCTGCTCGTTCGGGATCACCCACTCCTCGGTCGGCGAGGACCTCGAGGCGATCCTCCGCATCGCGGATGCCGGCCTGCTGCGGGCCAAGGAGCTCGGCGGCGACCAGGCCGTGTTCGCGGACGCGGACCTCGCGGCGGCGGTGTTCGCCGACGGCCCCGGCGGCAGCGACGACGACCTCCCTCCCGGCGGCTCGCGGCGCCCGCCGGCGGCCCCACCGCCCCAACCACCCGTGCCGCCGCCGGTGCCGCCCCGGGGCTGAGCGCGACTCCGCCCCGCGGCGCGCCGCGACCACCTAGCGTGACCGGCCATGGACGTGGGGATCGTGTTCGCGAACATCGGCCCGCTCGGCGACGCGGAGGGCGCCCAGGCGCTCGCCGAGGCGTGCGAGGCGCACGGGGTGGAATCGGTCTGGACCGTCGAGCACGTCGTCGTGCCGGCGGGGTACCGCTCCGAGTACCCCTACAGCCGCGACGGCCGCATGCCGGGCGGTGAGGACTCGCCGATCCCGGACCCGCTGGTGTGGCTCACCTGGGTGGGCGCCCACTCGTCGCGGCTCCGCCTGGGCACCGGCGTGCTCATCCTCCCCCAGCGGAACCCACCGATCCTCGCCAAGGAGGTCGCGACCCTCGACCGCCTGACGGGAGGGCGGGTGCTGCTCGGCGTCGGGGTCGGGTGGCTGCGGGAGGAGTTCGAGGCGCTGGGCGCGAACTTCGAGCAGCGGGGCGCCGTCGCGGACGAGTACATCGAGGCGCTGCGGGAGCTGTGGACCGCGGAGGAGCCCACCTACCGCGGCGAGCACGTGCGCTTCGAGCGGGCGCTGTCGCACCCGAAGCCGGCCCAGGGCTCGGTCCCGATCATCGTCGGCGGCCACAGCCTGCCGGCGGCCCGCCGCGCCGGCCGCCTCGGCGACGGCTTCTTCCCGGCGCGCCACGACCGCCTGGAGGAGCTGCTCGAGGCGATGCACGAGGCCGCGTCCGCCGCGGGCAGGGACCCCTCGGCGATCGAGGTCACCACCGGTGCGGCGCCGGATGCCGCGGGTCAGGAGCGCCTCGCCGGTCTCGGGGTCAGCAGGGTCACGGTCTTCCCGCCGGCGCTCACCGCCGAGGAGATCGGTCCGGCGCTGGAGCGGACGATGGACCGCCTCCTGGGCTGAGCCCGTCGGGGGCCGACCCGTCGGGCCGCTCCCACCGAGGTCGACGGTCGTGGGCCGCCGACCGGTCGGGGAGCAGGACCCTCAGGCGGTCAGTTGCCGTTCGTCGACCAGTGCCAGGGCTCGGACGGCAGGTTGTAGAGCCCGTACCGTGCCGCGTTCGCCTTCAGCCAGTGGTAGCCGGAGCTGCTGCGGGTCAGCGTCGACCCGTTCTGGGTGAAGTCGATCGCGAGGCCACGCTCGTGCATCGACATGCCGGGTCGCGCGGTCGGCGGGCGGCACGAGGAGGCGGGCATCTCGTAGATCGCGTAGTGGCTCGTCCCGCAGTTGTTGCGACGCACCGCGATCTGGCCCGCCGGGTCGCGGTAGCCGCCACCGCTCAGGTGGATGCCGTCCGCCGCGGCGGCGGCGAGCAGGGCCTGCACGTTCGCGGCGATCGACCGGTGGACCCGGATGCCGCCGACCGAGACGATCTCACCGCTGCCGACGATGCCGGGCGGGGTGCCGCCACCGCCGCCGCCCCCACCGCCGCTCCGACGGCCGCCGCCCGAGGACGGCTGCGACGCCTGCGCACGGCGGGCGGCCTCCGCGGCACGCTGCGCCGCCTTGGCGATCTCGGCCTGGCGCGCCGAGATGCGCCGGGAGAGGCCGGCGTCGAGCGACTCGAGCGCCTGGGCCTCTGCGAGCGCGGACTCGAGCCGCTGCTCGACCTGCGCTGCGAACTCCTGCTGGGCCCGGTACGCGCGGTCCAGCTCCTCCATGCGCTCCTCGACCGCCGCCTTCTGCTCGGCGGCGCGGCGCCCTGCCGCCTCGGCGCGGGCACGCTCGATCTCGAGGTCCTCCTGAACGGAGCGGTAGCGCTCGACGAGGTCGATGTTCTCGTTCGCACGCATCGACAGCAGCGTGCGCTTCTTCACCGCGTCGTTGACGTCCTCCTCGCCGAGGGTGGACAGCACGTCGGAGGAGCTGCCCATGCGGACGTACGCCTCGACCGCCGAGCGCTTCATCTCGGCGGTCAGCTCGTCGAGCTCGCGCTGCTTCTCGGCCTGGGCCTCCTCGGCGGCCTTCCGCTCCGCCTCGGCGCGCTCGACGGCCCGCTGCGCCTCCTCGAGGCGGTCCTTCTCCGCGCTGACGTTCGCGCTGAGCGCGGCGAGCGCCTCGGCGACCTCGGCGTCGGTCGCGCGCAGCGCGTCGACCTGGCCGGCCTTGGCGGCCTTCTCGCGGCGGATCCGCTCGCGCTCGCGCTGCAGCTTGGAGAGGCTGGCGCCGTCGTCGGCGCGTCGGGCCGAGACGGGGGTGTTCGCCGAAGGGAGGAGCGAGACCGCCACCGCCACGGCCACCGCTCCGAGCATGCGGGCACGGTGGGCACGGCGCGGCCGGACGTCACGTGGGGAGATGTTCACGGTGGGAGGATCGCCTCGTGCTCGCCGGTCGTAACGGGATCGAAATGTAACACCTCCGGTGCAGCGAGGCGTGGTCGGTGACCCGAATTCCTGTGTGGCCCGGCCCGGTGGCGGGTATTCCGTCGCCGCGCCGTGCCCCACGGTGCGTGGCGTGGTCGCGCCGCGGCCGCGCTCACCGTCGCTGGCAGCGGCGGCAGTACGTGGTCGACCGGGCGTCGATGACGGTCCGGGCCAACGTCTCGCCGCAGCGGCGGCACGGCAGGCCGTGGCGGCCGTAGCACTCCAGTCGCAGCTGGTTCCGCCCTTCGCCCCCGTCGACCTGGCGGTAGTCGCGCAGCGTCGTGCCGCCGTGCGCGATGGCCTCGGAGAGCACCGCGACGAGCGCGTCGCGCAGCGCCGCGGCGCGTGCAGGTCCCAACCGGCGCGCCGCCGGGTGGATGCCCGCCCGCCACAGCGCCTCGTCCGCGTAGATGTTGCCGACCCCCGCGACCACCCGCTGCGAGAGCAGCTGGGTCTTGAGCGCCCGGCGGCTGGCGTTCACCGACGCCCGCAGGTGCTCCGCGGTGAACGCCTCGTCGAAGGGCTCCGGCCCCAGCGCCGCGAGCGTCGGAAGCGACCCGTGCTCGCCGCGGGGCACCACCGCCACACGCCCGAAGCGGCGGACGTCGTCGAACCGCAGGTGCCGACCGTCGTCGAGGGTCCAGCTGGCCCGCAGGTGGGCGCCGCCCCGGGGCGGCGCACCGACCGACAGCCGGCCGGTCATGCCGAGGTGGATCACGAGCTCGGCCGGCCCGTCCCCGGTGTCGAGGTCGGCCAGCAGGTACTTGCCGCGCCGACGCACGTCGGTGAACCGGCCACCCACCGCGAGCACGGCGTCGGTGAACTTCGCGGAGGGGAACGCCCACGCGTCGGTGACCGCCGCGCCACGCAGCTCGGGGGCCAGCTGGGCTCGGATCGTCTCGACCTCCGGCAGCTCGGGCACCGGGGAAGTGTTGCTGGACCGGCGCCGCGCTGTCCCGTCGCCCCCGCTGCACGGTCGGCCCACGCTGCTGCTCAGCCTGCGTCCCCCGGTGGCGCGGGGCCGTTGGGTACCGTGAACCCATGGCTGTGACGGCGATCGTCAATCAGAAGGGTGGGGTCGGCAAGACCACCGTCACCTTGGGTCTGGCGGCCGCCGGGGCAGCGCTGGGTCGTCGCGTGCTCGTCGTCGACATCGATCCCCAGGCGAACGCGACCACCGGCCTCGGCGTGTGGAGCCCGGCGACCACCCTCTCCGACGCGCTCGAGGTCGAGGCGGCGGGCTCCGCCCGCGCCGCGATCGTCCCCTCGGCCTGGGAGGTCGAGGGTCCCGCGGCGGTCCACGTCGCCGCCGGCTCGCCGTCCCTCGCGCAGCGGGAGCACCAGCTGGCCATGGACGTGATCGGCGCCCAGGACCGCCTCGCGCTCGCGCTCTCCGGGGTCGCCGACGACTACGACGAGGTGCTGGTCGACTGCCCGCCCTCGCTCGGGCTGCTCACGGTCAACGCCCTGTTCGCCGCCGACCGGGTGGTCGTTGTCGCGGAGCCGGCGGCCTGGTCCTCCGACGGGGTCGACCAGATCCTGCGGAACGTGGCGCGCATCGCGGAGCGGCGCGGCGGCCGGCCCGAGGTCGCCGGCATCGTCGTCAACCGGCTGGGCCGCACCCGGGACGGGGCGTACTGGGCGTCGCAGCTCGCCGAGGCGCACCCCGGGCTCGTGCGCTCCACGGTCGTGCGCCTGCGCGCGGCGATCGCCGAGGCAGCCGCGAGGTCGCTCCCGGTCAACGCCCTCACCCGCCCGGGTGCCGCCGAGGCGGCGGAGGAGCTCGACGCCCTCTACCGCGAGCTGTTCGGTGTGCCGGAGCCCGCGACCGCCGGCGCGCCCCCCGGGTCCCACGGGGCGGACAGCTCGCTCCACGCCGCTTACGATCTCGGGTACGCCGTCCGTCCGTGACGGTTGCACGGGAGATCGATGATGGCTGCCTACGACCCCAAGCGACCGCGGCCCGCTGAGCTCCGCGACGAACCGGCACCGGTCGACGCGCTGCTCGAGCCGGCGGCACCGACGCCGCCCGCGGCACCCGCGGCGCCGGAGTCGCCACCGCCGTCCGCGTCGCCGTCCGTGACGGACCCGCCGGCGGTCGAGGTCATCGGGTCGGGGCCCAACGGCACCGAGGTGCCCGTCGCGCCGGCACCCGAGGTGGGCACCGCGAACCGGGCGGTGCTGTACGCCGCGCTCGGCGTGGGGGCCGTGGCGGCCGTGGTGCTCCTGCTGCTGCGCCGGCGCTCACGCCGCGGCGCGGGCGACCACGGCTGACCCGGATCCGTGGTCCCCAGGAAGTGGGTCGCCAAGGCGGTCGTGCAGAAGGCCATCTCGTACCTTCCGCAGCCGCAGCGGGTGAACCACCTCTTCCAGAAGTACGTCACCGGCGGGACCCGGCTCACCCCGGAGTTCACCCGCAAGCGGCTGGAGTGGGCGGGGGTCCACCTCGACGCGCTGCGCCGCCACGGCGGTCGCGCGGAGGGGTACCACGCCGTCGAGCTCGGCGCCGGGTGGTTCCCGATCGTCCCGCTCTGCCTCTACCTGCACGGCGCGTCCCGCATCACGCTGTGTGACATCGACGAGCTCGGGCGCCCGGAGCTCACCGCCCAGGCGCTCGATGCCGTGCTCGACCTGGCACGCTCCGGCGAGCTCGCCTCGACCCTGCCGGTGGTGCGCGACGAGCGCATCGGGGAGCTCGAGGCGGCCCGGCGCGAGGTGATGCAGCTCGGCCACCGGGCGACGATGGAACGGCTCGGCATCGAGCTGCGCATCGGCGACGCCCGCGACCTCCACCTGGACGAGCCGGCCGACCTCGTCACCTCGAACACCGTGCTCGAGCACATCGACCCCGAGGTCCTCGTCGGCATCCTCGTGGCCTTCCGGCTCAACTCGAGGCCCGGCACGGTCATGAGCCACCTCGTCGACCTCTGCGACCACTACGCGTACGTCGACGACACGGTGGACGTGTACCAGTTCCTCACCTTCGACGAGCGTCGGTGGCGCTGGATCGACAACTCGCTCCAGCCGATGAACCGCCTGCGCGTGCACCAGTACCGGGAGCTGTACGAGGCGGCGGGGGTGCCCATCACGGAGGAGCAGCGGGGCGAGGGTGCGCCCGAGGACCTCGCCGGCGTGGAGCTGGCCCCGCCGTTCGACTCGATGGACCCCCGCGACGTCGCCTGCAAGTCCGTCCTGCTCGTCACCCGGTTCTGAGGCACCCGACCACGTCCCGTGGCGACGGCGGGGTCCGGGCGGGCGCCGTCGCGCCGCGGTCGGGGCGGCGCGCTTCAGTCGGGCAGCGGAGGTGCCGATGGAACCTCCGAGTTTCGATCATGTCGATTTCGTGACAAACTGCCCGAATTCGTCACACTGGGTGACCAGTTCAGTCGTGCGACGCCCTGCCCGAGACCCCCGTCGACGGGCCGGCGCCGCGGTCAGGACCTGTCCGTACCGTGTTCTCCCTCTCATCCCGGCTGGATCCGTTCGCCACGGCGCGTCTCGACGCCGGACTCGACCGGATCGACGACCACCGCGCCCGGCCCCGCCGCTTCGGGCCGCCGGGGCGGTCCGGGATCCTGGCGGTGGGTGCGCTGGTGGCCGTCGCGCTGCTGCTGTGCTCGCCGGCGACCCCCGCGTCCGGCGCCGGGGACGAGCTGGCGTCGTACGAGGCCCGGCTGCGCGAGGCGACGGCGGCGCGGGAGGCCGCCGAGGCCAGGGTCGATGAGGTCAGCCGCCGCCTCGAGGAGGTGCGGGCCGAGGTCGAGCGCCTCGGTGCGGTCGACGAGCGGCTGACCGAAGAGCTCGCGGCCGCCCGGCGCGCCCTGCGCGAGTACGCCGTGGCGGCCTACATCGACGGTGGGCAGACCGAGATCTTCCGTGCGTCGCTGAGCCCCGAGAAGGCGGTCGCGCTCGCGTGGCAGTCGAACATGGCACTCGGCCAGTCGGTGTCCGCCGACGAGGCCGCTGCCCGCTTCGCCGCCCTCCGCGAGGCCAACGAGCCCGAGCGGCTGGAGGCGGCCGCCGAGCTCGACCGCGTGAGCACCGAGCTGCAGGAGGCGCGCTACGACGCCATCCAGGCCGCCGCCCACGAGCGGGACGCGGAGGCCGCGCTCGAGCGGGCCAAGGAGGCGGCTCGTCGGGCGCGCGAGCAGCGTGCCGCGCAGGAGCGCGCCGCCAAGCGCGCCGCGGAGCAGCGGGCTGCCCAGCAGGCCGCGCAGGAGCGCGCCGCCCGCAGCGCACGCCCGGGCCGCTCGGCGCCCGCCGCGGCACCCCCAGTGATCCGCGTCAGCTCGGCGCCGCCGAGCTCGGGTGACCCCTCGCCGTGGGAGTCGTCGACCCTCGCCCGCATCCGCGCGTGCGAGTCGGGTGGCAACTACCGGGCCGTGAGCTCGTCGGGCCGCTACCGCGGCGCCTACCAGTTCGACCGCGGCACCTGGGCCAGCGTCGGCGGCAGCGGCGACCCTGCCGCGGCCTCGCCCGCCGAGCAGGACTACCGCGCGCTGCTCCTGCTGCGTCAGCGCGGCACCCGCCCCTGGCCGGTCTGCGGTCGCTGACCGCCGCCGGCCCGGGCGTGCGCCGGCCCCGCCGAACTGGCTCGTGGCGGCGTGCCGGAGTTTTTCCGGCCAAAGGTGCCCACGGCTAGGGTCGGCAGTCGTCATCTCCCGGCCGATACAGAGGAACGCCGTGAACGCTCGACTCCGATTCCCCGTCCTGATGGGAGTGGTGGCACTCCTTGCGCTCGGCTGCTCCGCACCGGAGGAGGGTCCGGTCGCCTTCACGGGTGACATGTCGGCGGCGAACCCGACCTCGGGTGACGAGGAGTCCGCCCAGATCTCGGGCGACGCACCGGACCCCACGCCGCTCGACCCCGAGTCGGCCGCCCAGCTGCAGTCGCTCGCGGAGGAGACGCCCGCCGGCTGCGAGCTGCTCGACCCGCGCTCGTGCCTGCTGCCGTTCCCGAGCGACGCGTACACCACCGAGGACCCCGACACGGTGACCGGGCTCCGCGTCGACCTGCCGGGTGGCGTCCTGCCCAACGCGGAGGGCAACCCGCTCGACCCGACCGAGTGGAACCGCAACGACGGCTTCAGCCCGTCGACCCCGATCCTCGTGCACGTGCCGGGCCTCGACGCCGAGCAGACCGCGCTGCCCGGTGAGGGCGACATCGGCATGTCGACCACGTCCGAGTCGGCGACGGTGATCGTCGACCTCGACAACGGCCAGCTCATCCCGCACTGGGCGGAGGTGGACCAGCGGGCCACCGAGGACGCCGACCGGACCCTCATCCTGCGGCCGGCCCAGTCGCTGCCCGAGGGGCACCGGTTCGGGGTCGCGCTGCGCGACCTCAAGGGCTCGGGTGGCCAGGCGCTGACCGCTCCCGTCGCCTACCGGGCGCTGCGCGACAACCACCCGACCGACGTCGAGCGCGTCGAGGAGCGGCGCGACCACTTCGAGCAGATGTTCCAGGACCTCGCGTCCGCCGGCGTGAACCGTGCCGACACCTACCTCGCCTGGGACTTCACCGTCGCCTCGGCCCGCTCGCTCGCCGGGCGCCTGCTCACGATGCGCGACGACGCGATGGGCCGGCTCAACAGCAGCGAGCCGAACATCACCGTCGAGGAGGTCCGCACCGACGACCTCCGGGACGGCATCGAGAAGGTCGTCGAGGGCACCTTCGAGGTTCCGCTGTACCTCGAGGGCGACGGCTCGCCCGGTTCCCGCATGAACTACGACGACTCGGGCGAGCGCCCGGTCGCGAACGGCACCTACACCGCGAACTTCACCTGCACCGTGCCGACCGAGGCGGTCGAACGTGGTGGCGCCCGGCCGGTGGTCTACGGCCACGGCCTGCTCGGCTCGTCCCGCGAGGCGGCCTCGAGCCACGTCCAGGTGACCGCCGCCGAGCTCAACGCCCTGTACTGCGCCACCGACACCATCGGCATGTCGAACGGCGACGTCGGCTACGCGGTGCAGGCGCTGAACGACATCAGCCGCTTCCCGGCGATGGTCGACCGGATGCAGCAGGGCATGCTCAACACGCTCGCCCTCGGCCGGCTCCTGATCTCCGAGGACGGCTTCGGCGCCGTCGACGAGTTCCAGACCGACGGTGGCGACTCGATCATCGACACCGAGAGCGCCTACTACGACGGCAACAGCCAGGGCGCCATCATGGGCGGCGCGATCACCGCGGTCGCCCAGGACTGGACCAAGGCCGTGCTCGGCGTCGGTGGCATGAACTACTCGACGCTGCTCAACCGCAGCGTCGACTTCGACGAGTACGCGGTCGTCCTGCGCGACGCGTACCCCAACCCGCTCGACCAGCAGCTCGTGTTCGGCCTGCTGCAGATGCTGTGGGACCGGGGTGAGACGGCCGGGTACGTGCAGCACCTCACCGACCGCACGTACTCGCGCACGCCGGCGAAGCAGGTGCTCATGACGATCGCCTACGGCGACCACCAGGTCGCGACGATCACGGCGGAGAACATCGCCCGCACGCTGCGCATCCCGATCTACCAGCCGGCGCTGCCCGACGACGTGAGCCCGCTCGAGGAGCCCTTCTGGAACCTCCGCTCGACCGGGCAGTTCCCGCTCGAGGGTTCCGCGCTGTTCGTGTGGTACTCGGGGACGCTGCCGCCGCCCACCGGCAACATCACGCCGCGGATGAGCGACCAGTACCGCGCCGAGTGCCCCGACGGTGACGACACCGACGACGTGGCGTGCAAGGACCCGCACGAGGATCCCCGCCGTCAGCCCGAGGTGATCCGCCAGAAGGACGAGTTCTTCCGCCCGGACGGCGTGATCGTCAGCGCCTGCGACCAGGAGCCCTGCCTGGCGACCCCGCGCGACGAGCTGGACTACTGATCTGACGCGCGTGGGGCGTGGCGGCCGCCTCGCCCCACGGACCGGTCGACGGATGTGCATCGGGCCCGGCACGTGTGCCGGGCCCGATCGCGTCGAGGTGTCCTCTGGCCCCGTCCGGGGTCCGGGTCAGGCCGGCTCGACCGTGAACGCGGCGAGGTCGTCGGCGAGGGCCTGCTCGAGCCGCGCCGCGAGCTCCGCGCGGATCGTCCGCCGGGTCATCGCGAAGGGGCCGGCGTGCACCGCCCCGGCCAGCTCGGCGGCGAGCTCACGCGCCCGCCCTGCGACCTCGCCGGGCTCCACGAGCTCGTCCAGCAGGCCCGCCTCGAGCGCCATCTCCGGGTCGAGCGTCTCGGCCAACTGGGCGGCCCGGGTGTACCACCGCGGTGACATGCGGTCCCGGCACAGCTCCGCGGCGAACCCGGGCAGCGGCATGCCGATTCGGACCTCGGGCAGCCCGAGCTTGAACTCGCCGCGGGCCCCGATCCTCAGGTCGGCGCTGCACAGCAGGATGCCGCCCATCGCCAGGGCGTGGCCGGTCACGCCGAACACGACCGGGATGGGCAGCTGGTAGGTGCGCAGCGCCAGCCGGGCGCCGCGGGCGAGGAGGTCCCTCGCTTGCTCGGGCCCGGCGGTCATCACCGAGAGGTCGAACCCGGCGCTGAACCTGCCCTCGCGACCGAGGAGCACCAGTGCCTTCGAGCCCTCGGACTCGGCGGTGTCGAGGGCGTGCTCGATGCCGCCGAGGACCTCGTGGCTGAGGGCGTTGGCCTTGCCGTCGTCGACCGTGACCACCGCGACACCGCCCTCGTCGGCGAAGGTCACGTGCGGGGTGGGCGCGGGTTGCATGCTCTCGTCCGTCATGGGCTGCACGCTACGGTTCCAGTCGGCGGCACAGCCAGCACACAGGGTGCGCGCCGGCACGCGACCAGCCCCGAGGCATGCCCGTGCGAGACTCGCGAGCCCTCCGACGGCGCCCCAGCATGCAGACGCTCGACACCCCCACACGCCAGTTCATCGACATGCACGGCGGCCGGCCGGGCCTGTCGCACATGCCGGGCCTCGACGGGCTCCGGGGCCTGGCCGTGGCGGGCGTCGTCGCGTACCACGCCGGCTTCGACCTGATGCGGGGCGGCTTCCTCGGGGTCTCGACGTTCTTCACCCTGTCCGGCTTCCTCATCACCTCGCTGCTCCTCGCCGAGGCGAGGCAGTCGGGCACCGTGGACCTGCGCCGCTTCTGGAGCCGCCGGTTCCGGCGGCTGCTGCCCGCCTCCACCGCGCTGTTGGCCCTCGTGGTCCTGTTCGGCTTCACCGTCGCGACGCCGGGGCAGCGGCTCGGGCTCCGCGGGGACGTCCTCTCCTCGCTGTTCCAGGTGGCGAACTGGCGCTTCGTGCTCGCCGGCACGAGCTACGGCGCGATGTTCGAGGCGCCGTCGCCGGTGCTGCACTTCTGGAGCCTCGCGATCGAGGAGCAGTTCTACTGGCTCTTCCCGCCGGTGCTGCTGCTCGTCGTCCTGCTGGCACGGGGCCGCCGGGCCGTGATCGGCGGCGTCCTGGCGGTCGCGGCGCTCGCCTCGTGGGCCATCGCGCCGCTCACCGACCTCGAGGTGGACCGGGCCTACTTCGGCACCGACACGCGGGCGGTGGAGGTGCTGCTGGGTGGGGTGCTCGCCGTCGCCGTGTCCCACCGGGGGCTCCGCCGGCGACTCGCGCTGCGCTACCGCTGGCGCAGCGCGGTGTTGGTCGCGGGTGGCGCGTGCCTCGGGGTGCAGCTGTGGTGGTGGCTGACCGTCCCGCAGTCGGCGACCTGGCTCTACGACGGCGGCCTCGGCTTCTACGGGCTGATGAGCTGCGCGGTGATCGCCGCGGCGGCGCTGCCCACCGGGCCGATGCGGGCCGCGATGTCGCTGCGGCCGCTGCGGTGGCTCGGTGAGCGCTCCTACGGCATCTACCTCATCCACTGGCCGCTGTTCCTGCTGGTGCGCCAGGAGCTCACGGGGTGGTCGAAGGGGGCCCAGACGGTGCTCGTCGTCGCGGCGACGCTGGTGCTGGCCGAGGTGTCCTACCGGTTCCTCGAGCAACCGGTGCGCACCGGGCGGTGGCCGGCGAGGGGGTCGGGCCACAAGTTCGCCCTGCCCGCGGTGGCCGCCGTGGCGGCGGTGGCGCTCGTGCCGATCACGGTGCCCGAGGAGGAGCGGCCGGTCGACTTCGAGCAGGCGCTCGAGGAGTTCGAGTCGCGGACCCCGGCGCCGGCCCCGCCACCGCCGCCCACGCTCCCGGACGGGTCGGCCGCACCCCCGGACCAGGCCGCGGCCGCCGGTGCCCCGCGCCTCGCGACCTTCGGCGACTCGACCGCCCTGCTGATGGGCATGGGCATGGACGCGTACCTGCGCGAGACCGGCGCGTTCACCTGGGTGCCGGGCAACGTGGAGCTCGGGTGCGCGGTGAGCCGGTTCGAGGCGATCCGCGTCGACCAGGAGACGCCGGTCCGGGAGGAGTGCAAGGACTGGCCCGAGCAGTGGGCCGAGCTGGTCCGGGAGCACCGGCCCGACGTGGCGCAGGTGATCACCGGCGTGTGGGAGATCACCGACGCGCGCGTGCCCGGTTCGTCGCGCCTCGGCGCGGTGGGCGAGGACCCGGAGGTCGACGAGTTCGTCCGGTCCGAGATGATCGAGGCGGTCGACACGCTCTCGAGCGAGGGCGCGCTCGTCGTGTTCGTCCTGTGGCCGCCGGACGCGTCCGACGACCGCCGCGAGGGGTTCGGGTGGGAGCAGCGCACGCCGCCCGAGCGGATGGAGCGGTTCCACGAGATCCTGCGCGAGGTGGTGGAGGCCCGCCCCGACCACGCCCGGATCGTCGACCTGGCGTCCTGGTTCGGTGACCGCGCCACCGACCGTGCGTGGCGCGACGACGGCCGCCACATCGAGCAGGAGGAGGCTGCCGTGGTCTACCGCGAGTGGCTCGGGCCCCAGATCCGGATGACGTGGGAGGAGTGGCGTCGCGAGCGCGACGGGGCCGGCGGGTAGGCTCGCCGCCCCCGCCGACCGACGGGTGGGCACGCGTCGAGCGCGGCGCGGGCCGGAGTGCACGGGAGCGACCATGGGATTCCTCGACAGGGCGAAGGGCCTCGCCGACCAGGCGTTGGCGAAGGCCGACGAGGCGCTGAACAGCGCCGCGACCGGCTCGTCGAAGCTCGCCGAGGCCTACCTGCGGGACCTCGGCGCGCTGGCCTACCTGGAGGCGACGGGCAGGGCGCCGGCGGACGCGGAGGCGCAGCGCGAGCGGTGCATCGCGTCGCTGCGCGAGGTCGAGGCGACGACCGTGCTCGACCTCTCGATGACCTCGGAGCCGCCACCCCCGCCCGGCACCGCCGCGGCCGCACCTCCGCCGCCGCCCGGCTCGGTGCCACCCCCGCCTGCCCCGGGTGGTGCGCCGGCCGCGCCCCCTCCGCCTCCGGGCGCGGTGCCGCCACCGCCGGCACCCGGAGCGACGCCGCCGCCCCCCGGGGCCGTGCCGCCTCCTCCACCTCCCTCGGGCTCCTGACCCTCGGGTCCCGGTCCGGCGCTCCCTGACCGGCTCTCCCCGACCCACATTCCCGACCCACGCTCGGGGTCGCCCGGAACGCCCCTCGGCGCGTACGCTCCACTGGTCGTTGTGGGGAGAACGAGGGGGACGCACATGCGGCACGGCGGGCCGGGGCGATCGTGGTCGGCGGCGGGCGTCGTGGGGCTGCTCGCCGCCGCGCTGCTCGCAGGGGGATGTGCCCTGGTGCCACGACCCCTGCCGGCGCCGAAGCCACCGGCCGAGGACCGCGCCTGCAGCATCGCCCGGGTCCGCTCCTGCGCGCTGCCCTACCCGTCGGACGAGATCACCGTCGCCGATCCGTTCAGCGGCACCGGTCGTCGCATCGAGCTGCCCGACGGCCTGATCCCCGAGCGGCTCGCTCGCCAGCTCGGGCCGGGCGCGACCCCGGCCGAGACCTTCGAGGGCGCGGACGGGTTCTCGGCGCTCACGCCGGTCATCTTCGAGGTCGAGCAACCCGTCGTTCCCGCCTCGATCCCCGCGGACGGCGGCGACGTGCTCGCCGTGTTCGACCTCGACACCGGTGAGCGGGTGCCCATCCGGGCCGAGGTGCCGGCCGAGGCCGCCCGCCACGGCGCGCCCGACACCGTCGTGGTCGCCTGGCCACGCGTTCGGCTCGAGTACGGCCACCGGTACGTCGCACGCCTGACCCACGGCGTCCGCCTGCACGGCGGCGGCCGGCTGGCCAAGCCGGCCGGGCTCCGCGAGGACTCCGAGTGGGTGGCCTCCCTGCGCGAGGCGCTGCGATCCGTCGAGGGCGACCGGTGGGACGAGGTGGTGTCGGCCACGCGCTTCACCGTCCGCAGCGAGGCGAACGCCACTGCGCAGCTGGACGGGATGGCGCAGGCCGCCAGGTCCGAGGACCACCCGATCCGGCGCGTGCGGGTCCAGCCGGCGACCCTGATCGACCACGCGTCCGCGATCGTCACCGGCGAGGTCCTCGTGTCGGACTTCCGTGACGAGCACGGTGTCGCCCGCGTCGAACACGGCTCCACGCCCCGGTGGATCCGCTTCCTCGCGATCCTGCCCGAGGAGCCCGCGGGAGAGGACGGCGCACCCGTCGTCATCTACGGGCACGGCCTCACGGTCGCGAAGGAGACGATGCTCGTCACCGCGGGGAGCAACGCGGAGATGGGCCTCGCGACCGTCGGCATCGACGTGCCCAACCACGGCGACCGCCAGGCGGGCTTCGACGGCGGCTACCTGCTCGACCTGACGACCCCGCGCCACTTCGGCCGCCTGGCGTCGATGCCCCTCCAAGGGATCGTCGACCACGTCTCGCTGCTGATGGCGGTGCAGCAGCACTTCGGTGGGCTCGAGCTCGAGCTGCCCGCCGGCCTGCACGGCCCGGGCGGGCCCGTGCCCACGATGGACACGACGCGGATCCTCTACCAGGGCACCTCGATGGGCGGTGTGCTCGGGGCCGGGTTCACCGCGATCGCCCCCGAGCTGCAGGGGTCGTTCCTGCAGGTGGCCGGCACCGGCACGGCGGACATCATCTACCACTCGCTGCTGTGGCCCCTGTTCATGCGCCTCGTGCCCGCAGGTGCGTCCACCGGCGACGCGTACGCACTGATGGGCGCCGCGACGATGCTGCTCGACCCCTCCGACAGCGTGAACTTCGTGCACCGCGCCCGCTCGATCGACAACCCCGTGTTCCTCATCTACGGGATCGGCGACGGGATCCTCCCGAACGCGGCGAGCGAGCGGCTCATCACCCTGCTCGACCTGCCGCTCGTCGGGCCGGAGCTGCGCCCGCTCGAGGGGGTCGCCCGCGCGGGTGACACGGTGCCCGCGGACGGCTGGGGAGTGGCCCAGATCTGGTCGAACTCCTCCCGGGAGCTGCGCTCGCTCGCCGCCCACGGCGTCGGCGCCGAACCCCGGTCCAAGCGGACGCTCGAGCAGTGGCTGACCACGCGGCTCGAAGCGCTCGGGGTGCAGCCACCCGCCGGCTGATCCCCGCAGGGCAGCACGCGCGTCGTCCCGGCCGACGCGGTGACCGCACCCCGACCACCGCGTCGTAGCGTGGTGCGGTGGTCCTCCTCGACGTCGACTCCGTCGCAGCCAGCCGCCCCGGGCGCCCCCTGTTCGCGGACGTGTCCTTCACGATCGGCGACGACGACCGGCTCGGGGTCGTCGGGCTGAACGGGTGCGGCAAGTCGACGCTGCTCGGCATCCTCGCCGGCACGGTCGAACCCGAGGCGGGCACCGTGCGCAGGGGCCGCGACGTGCGGGTGGCGATGCTCGACCAGGACCCCCGGTACCACGGGGTGACGGTGCGGGAGGCCGTGACCGAGGGACACGAGGAGGCCGAGTGGGAGGCTGCCGCGGTCGCGGACCGCCTCGGCCTCGGGGCGTTCCTGGACCAGCCCGTCGAGCGGCTCTCGGGAGGGCAGGCGAAGCGGGTGGCGCTCGCCAGGGCCCTCGTGACCCCGGCGGACCTGCTGATCCTCGACGAGCCGACGAACCACCTCGACATCGACGCGATCGCGTGGCTGGAGGACCGCCTCGCCGCGCACCGGGGCGGGCTGGTGCTCGTCACCCACGACCGGCACTTCCTCGACCGGATCACCACCCGGGTGCTCGAGCTGGACCGGGGCCGGGCGTACGTCCACGAGGGCGGCTACGACGCGTACCTCGAGGGTCGGGCCCGGCGCGAGGAGCTCGCCGCCCGCGCCGAGGCGACCCGGCGGAACCTCGCCCGGCGGGAGCTCGCCTGGCTCCGCCGGGGTGCACCGGCCCGCACCTCGAAGCCCAAGGCGCGCCTGCGTGAGGCCACCGCGGTGGTCGAGGGCCGCCCGCAGGCCGCCGCGCGGCAGGGCGAGCTGCCGCTGCACGCGGCCACCCCACGCCTGGGGGACCGGGTCGTCGAGCTGCACGGCGTCGGCCACGGCTACGGCGGGCGGCCGCTGTTCCGCGGGGTCGACCTGCTGCTCGACAACCGTGAGCGGCTCGGGATCGTCGGGGCGAACGGCACCGGGAAGTCGACGCTGCTCGACATCATGGCCGGGCGGCTCACCCCCGACGAGGGTCGGGTCGAGGTCGGCTTGACGGCCCGGATCGGGTACTACGACCAGCGCGGCCGGGACCTGGACCCCGACCAGCGCGTGCGCGACGCGGTCACCGGGGGCGAGCGCGACGCCGACTGGTCGGACGCCGCGCTGATGGAGGCGTTCTGGTTCGACGACGACGCCCAGTGGGCGCCGATCGGCCTCCTCTCGGGTGGCGAGCGCCGGCGGCTCCAGCTGCTGCTGACGCTCGCGGAGCGACCGAACGTGCTCCTGATGGACGAGCCGACCAACGACCTCGACCTCGACACGCTCCGCCAGCTCGAGGACTTCCTGGAGGACTGGCCGGGGGCGCTGGTGGTGGTGAGCCACGACCGGGCGTTCCTCGAGCGCACGGTCACCGACGTCATCGTGCTGGACGGCGAGGGGTTCGCCGGCCGGCGTCCCGGAGGCTACGCCGCCTACGAGGAGGAGCGCCGTGCGCTGCGCCGGGGCGGGGGCAAGGTCGCTGCCGCCGGCGCGTCCCGCCGCCGGGACGGCCGTGCCCGCTCGGACCGGGCCGAGCGCGGGCGCGGGTCGAGCGGACCGAGCCCGTCGACGCTCCGGCACCGCCTCCGGGCGGCGGAGCGTCGCGTCGCGGAGCTGGGCGAGCGGCACGGGTCGCTCGAGGCGGAGCTGGAGGCCGCGGCCGCCGCGGGTGAGCACGAGCGCCTCGCGGCGCTCGGCGAGCAGCTCGCCGCCGTCGGCGCCGAGCTGGAGGTGGCCGAGGAGGAGTGGCTCGCCATCGCGGCCGAGGTCGAGGACCGCGGCCTCGCCATCTGAGGCCCACCCACCCCATCCCGTCCTGACCCCTCCCGTTCTGTTCGGCGTGCGTCAAGGAAACCCTTGACGCACGCCGAACAGAACGGGCCGGAGGTGCGGACCCGAGCGCCGGTCAGGTCAGCGCCGGTCAGGTCAGCGCCGGTCAGGTCAGCGCCGGTCAGGTCAGGTCAGGCAGGTCAGGTGTAGAAGGGGTTCTCGCCGGCGGCGTGGTCGGTCGTGTCGATCACCTCGGCGACCTCGGGGATCGCCTCCTTGATCGCCCGCCGGATCCCGTCCCGCAGCGTCATCGCGCTCGCCGCGCACCCCTGGCAGCCGCCGCCCATCGTGACGTACACGTTCGAGTCGTCGTCGACGCCGACGAGGCTCGCGTAGCCGCCGTGGGAGGCGAGTGCGGGGTTGATCGAGCCGTCGAGCAGCTGGGTCACCTTCTCGGCGACGTCGCCGGACAGCTCGAGCTCCACGCCGGCGAGCGGGTCGGGCCGGTTCGGGTTGCGGATCACGAGGCCGCCCTGGCCGGCCGCACGCGGCAGGTCCAGCTCGGCGCCGCGGAGCCGGTCGACCGAGCCGTTGGGGATCACCACGGTGAGCTCGCCGACCGTGTAGCGCAGGTGGTCGTCGCCCACCGCGTCGAGCTCCTCGAAGGAGAGGTCGTAGGTGAACTCGGTGCCGCGCGCGCCGGTGACCTCGACGCGCAGCGCCAGGGCGGAGGGGTCCGGCTCCTGGGCACGGATCGAGAGCACGGAGTCCAGCGCGGCGTCGGTGACGGCCAGCACGACCTCGGACGAGTCGGGCTCCTGGGTGGTGGGGGTGTCGACGCTCATGATTTACAACATGGTAGTAGGAGAAATTCACGGGCAACAGGGCCCGCCGCGGGCACGGAAGGCGGCGCTCAGCCGACGGGGGAGCGATCCGGCCGACTTCCCGGCACACTTGGGGAATGGACCGACTCCGTCGATCGTGGGCGCTGGCAGGCTCGTCGTGGCGGGTGCTGCGCGAGGACAAGGAACTGCTGCTGCTCCCGGTGGTGTCGGGCGTCGCCGCGGTGCTGTGCGTCGCGCCGTTCCTCGCCGGCTCGCTGGTGCTCGGCGTCGCGGGCGCCTCGGCGTCCGAGCCCACGTTCGCGCCAGGGGTCGCCGGGTGGGTGCTCGCCGCCGTCGGGTACCTCGTCGGCGCATACGTCACGATCTTCTTCCAGGCGGCGCTGATCCACGCCGCCAACGAGCGGCTCGCCGGGGGTGATCCGACGCTCGGCTCCGCGATCGCCGGCGCGGCGTCGCGCGCGGGGCAGATCCTGCCGTGGGCGCTGGTCAGCGCGACGGTCTCGATCGTGCTGCGCTCGATCCAGGAGCGCAGCGGGCTCGTCGGACGGCTCGTGACCGGTCTCGCCGGCACCGCCTGGACGCTGGTGACCTTCCTCGTGCTGCCGCTCGTCGTGATCGAGGGCATCGGGGTGCGCGAGGCGATGCGACGCGGTGGCGCGGCGTTCCGCGCCACCTGGGGGGAGCACGTCGCGGGGCACGCCGGGATCGGTCTCGTCACCGGCCTGGCGGGCCTCGTCGGCGCACTCGCCTGCCTGCCGCTGATCCTCCTCGGCGCGGCGTCCGGAGCGGCGGTGGCGGTGGTGTCGGGCGTGGTGCTGCTCGTCGGGTGGATGCTCGTCGTCGGTGTCGTCGGCGCCGCGCTCAGCGGCGTCTACCAGACCGCCCTGTACCGCTACGCGGTGCTCGGTGAGGAGCCCCGCGGCTTCTCCTCGGCGGAGATCGACGCCGCATTCGGGCCGCGGCAGCACCCGCTGGGTCGCTGAGCCGGGCCGCCCTCGACCGTCGGGCAGGACCCCGGCGAGCTCAGCGAGCCTGGTCGGCGACGCTGCCGGCCCAGGCGAGCACCTCGTCGACGATGCCGTCCGCGTCCAGGCCGAGCCGGGCGAGGATCGCGTCCGGCTTCCCGTGCGACAGGAACGCGGAGGGCACCCCGAGCACCCGGACCTGGGGGCCGCCCGTCGGCGCGAGCTTGGACAGCGCGTCGCTGATCGCCGAGCCGGCACCGCCGTCGCGCAGGCCGTCCTCGATCGTGACCACGAGCCGGTGCCCCGCGGCGTCCGCGAGCATCTCCGGGTCGAGCGGCTTGACCAGCCGCGGGTCCCACACCGTCGCGTCGACGCCCTGCTCGGCGAGGCGCTCGGCGGCGTCGACGGCGGTGGCGAGCATCTTGCCCACCCCGATGAGGCAGACCTCGGACCCGGCGCGCACACGGCGGGCGGACAGCCCGGAGCCCGTCTCGGCCGGCCCGTCCGGCGGCATCGTCTTGGGGAAGCGGATCGCCGCGGGCCCGTCGGTGCACAGCTCCAGGGCGTCGTGCAGCATCTGGCCGACCTCGGCGTAGTTCGAGGGGGCGAACAGCGTCATGTTCGGCACCTTCGACAGCAGCACCATGTCGAGCACGCCGTGGTGCGACGCGCCGTCGTCGCCGGTGATGCCCGCCCGGTCGAGCACGAAGACCACCGGTTGCTGGTGGAGCCCCACGTCGAGGTTGACCTGGTCGATCGCGCGGGTGAGGAACGTGGAGTAGAGCGCGACCACCGGTCGCAGGCCACCCATGGCCATCCCGCAGGCAGCGGTGACCGCGTGCTGCTCGGCGATGCCGACGTCGAAGAGGCGGTCCGGGAACCGCTGGCCGAACGGCAGCAGGCCGGTCGAGTCCGGCATCGCCGCGGTGATCGCGACGAGCTCGGGGCGGCGCTCGCCCTCGGCCGCGATCGCCTCGGAGAACGCCGCCGTGTACGAACCCTCCTTCAGCTCGGAGGTGTCGTGCATGTTCTTGATCGGGTCGTTCTCCGCCGGCGCGTAGCCGCGGCCCTTCTGGGTCAGGCAGTGCACCACGACCGGGCCGTCGACCTCGCTCGCGGCGCGGAAGGCCTCCTCGAGCGTGCGGATGTCGTGCCCGTCGTAGGGGCCGAGGTACTTCACGCCCAGCTGCTCGAAGAACGCGGGCGGCTCGAACATCTCGCGGATCGCCGCCTTGGCGCCGTCGACGCCCTTCTCGAGGTACGCCCCGAGCGGGAGCTCGGCGATGAGCCGCTCGAGCCGGGCGCTCTGGCGCCGGTAGGTGCTCGAGCTGCGCAGCCGGGAGAGGCTCTCGCTCAGCGAGGACACCGTCGGTGCGTACGACCGGCCGTTGTCGTTGAGGATGATGATCGCCTTGCGCCCGGAGTGCCCGAGGTTGTTCAGCCCCTCGTAGGCCATGCCGCCGGTGAGCGCACCGTCGCCGAGGACGCCCACCACGTGCCGGTCGTCCTCGCCGCGGAGGTGCAGCGCGGTGGCGAGGCCGTGCGCGTACGACACGACCGTCGACGCGTGGCTGTTCTCGATCCAGTCGTGGTCGGACTCGGCGCGGCACGGGTAGCCCGAGAGCCCACCCTCCTTGCGGAGCTTCGCGAAGCCGGCCCGCCGCCCGGTGAGCAGCTTGTGGACGTACGCCTGGTGGCCCGTGTCCCACAGCAGGATGTCGTGCGGCGAGCGGAACACGCGGTGCAGCGCCAGGGTGATCTCGACCACGCCCAGGTTCGAGCCCAGATGGCCGCCGTGCGTGTTCACCGCGTCGACGATGAACGCGCGGATCTCCGCGGCGAGCTGGTTCAGCTGGACCTCGTCCAGATCTCGCAGGTCCGCGGGACCCTGGATCGTGTCGAGCAGCGGGCTGGGTGGCTCCTCCATCGGCGGCCCCACGCTACCCGTGACCGGCGACGGCGTCAGGTCTCCGCCCGCGGCCGAACGCGAAGCTGGGGGCGCCGGCCAGGCTGGCGACGACGAACACGAGGTAGACGAGCAGTCCGAGGGCGATCGCGCTGCCATCCGCGACGCCGAGCGCACCGAAGAACAGCACGAAGGCCGCCTCCCTCACCCCGAGCCCGCCCAGGGCGAGCGGCAGGTTCTGCGCGATCGCCGCGGGCGGGAAGAAGGCCATCGCCGCGAGCAGCGTCACCTCCGGCAGCTCCAGCGCCCGCGCCGCGGCGTACACCGAGGCGCACTGCATGACCTGGAACCCCAGCCCGCGGACCAGCAGCTGCACGACGCGCCCCGGATGCGAGCGGAACGCGACGACCCCGAGGTGCACCGCACCGAGGTAGCGCCGCCACCCACCCACGCCGATCAGCCGTCCGGCGCCCCGCTCGTGGCCCGCGACCCACAGGATCGTCAGCAGCGCCGCGACGGTGATCCCGTTGATGGTCAGCGCCACCGCCGTCGCGCTGCCGAGCCCGAGGTGGTCCGGTTCGGCCAGGAGCGCGACGGTCGAGATCAGCGGCAGGACGATCCACCCGCTGAGGCGCTCGATGGCGGTCGAGGCGAACGCGTCCGCGAAGTCGCCGGTGTCGCGCCCCTGCCGCACGACGCGCACGACGTCACCGCCGAACGAGGTCGGGAGGGCGTTCGAGACGAACTCGCCGGCCAGCAGGTGGGAGAACAGGCGGCGGAACGGGAGCGGGTTGCCGAGCGTCTCCGACACCGTCGCCCAGCGCAGGGTCTGCAGCGCGTACGCGGCGACGTGCACCAGCACCGCGACGGCCACCCACCCGAACGTCGAGGCGCGCAGGTCGGGGACGACCTCCGACAGCGACACGTCGGGCAGGCGCCAGAACAGCAGGGCGAGGAACACGAGGCTGATCACCAGCCGGACCAGGACGCTGCGCCAGTCGTTGCGCGGCAGCAGGGGCTCGGCGTCGTGCGCTGCACCGGGGACCGCCGGCGTGGTCATCGCGCCCTGCGCGTCCTCCTCGTGGTCCATGGCAGGCCTGAACCCTACCGGCGGGGTGGTGCCGCGGCCGCGGCAACGGAGGTGGTGTGCCGTTGCGGGCGCACTGCGTGGGCGCGCCGACGCGCGCTGCGCTCGGCCGTCGCGCTCAGTGCACCTGTGCCCGTTCAGCGCACCTTGTCGAGGAAGCGCTCGACGTCGACCACGACCCGGGTGACCTTCCCGGCGGCGACGAGCCCGCGCTCGTCGCGCGCGGAGACGTGGAACACCAGCCGGCGCCCCTCGACCTTCTCCAGGTTCGCCTCGGCGGTCACGATCCCGCCGACGGGGGTGGGGGAGATGTGCTCGATCTGCACGCGCACCCCCACGGTGGAGTGGCCCTCCTCGAGCTCTCCCGCCACGGCCAGCACGGCCGCCTCCTCGACGAGCGCGACGACCCGCGGGGTGGCGAGCACGGGCACGGAGCCCGACCGCATCGCGATGGCCGTGTCGTCCTGTGAGACCTTCAGCTCGACCATGGCCGAGAGACCGGGGCGTACGGGCACGGCCGATACAGTAAGCACTCCACCGGAACCGGTCACATCTGCAGCGAGGAGCGGTCGTGCTCGAAGAATCGGTCGTCCAGCGGGTGCTCGGTGCCGGTCTGGAGCGTGGGGCCGACTTCGCCGAGATCTTCGTGGAGGAGAAGCGGTCCTCGTCCGCGCTGCTCGACGACGGCAGGGTCGAGGAGCTCAGCTCGGGCCGCGACCGCGGCGCCGGCATCCGGGTCGTGGTGGGCGGTTCCACGGGGTTCGCCCACACCTCGGACCTGTCCGAGGAGGGCCTGCTCGCGGCGACCCGCACGGCCGCGGCGGCCGCCCGCGGCAGCGCCGGTGGCGTACGGGTGGTCGACCTCGACCGGGTCGACGCCCCGCGCCCGAACGAGGTCGAGGTGCCACCCTCGGAGGTGCCCAAGGCCCGCAAGGTCGAGCTGCTGGTCTCCGCCGACGAGCAGGCGCGCAACGTGGACCCGGCGATCACCCAGGTGACCGCCCGCTACGCGGACTCCCAGCGGCGGATCCTGGTCGCGAACAGCGACGGCGTGCTCGCCGAGGACGAGCAGGTCCGGACGCTGTTCTCCGTGTCGTGCGTGGCGTCCGGCGACGCGGGCATGCAGACGGGAAGGGAGTCGATCGGCCGCACGATCGGCTTCGAGCTGTTCGACCGCTACGACGTGGACGAGCTCGCCCGCTCGGCGGCGCGCCGCGCCCGGCTGAAGCTGGACGCTCGGCCCGCACCCTCGGGCGAGATGCCCGTCGTGATCGGCCCCGGTGGTGGCGGGGTGATGTTCCACGAGGCCTGCGGCCACGGGCTCGAGGCCGACCTCGTGCGCAAGGGCGCGTCGGTGTTCGCGGGGCGGATCGGCGAGAAGGTCGCCTCGCCGCTGGTGACGCTCGTCGACGACGGCACCATGGCCGGCGAGTGGGGGTGCTTCGCCATCGACGACGAGGGGCGCCCGGCGCGACGCAACGTGCTGATCGAGGACGGCGTGCTCGTCGACTACATGTGGGACGAGCTGCGGGCCAGGGAGGCCGGTCGGACGTCGTCGGGCAACGGCCGCCGGCAGAGCTACCAGCACCTCCCGATGGTGCGGATGACCAACACCTACCTGCTCGGCGGCGACAGCGACCCCGACGACATCGTCGCCGACACCCCCCGGGGCGTGTACATCGCGCACCTCGGCGGCGGCCAGGTCAACACCGCCACGGGCGACTTCGTGTTCGGGATGACCGAGGCGTACCTCATCGAGGACGGGCGCATCACCGAGCCGCTCCGCGAGGGCAACCTGATCGGCAACGGCCCCGCGGTGCTCGCCGCCATCGACGCGGTCGGCAACGACTTCGCGATGGGGTCCCCCGGCACCTGCGGCAAGGACGGCCAGGGCGTGCCCGTCGGCGACGGGGTGCCGACCCTGCGGGTGCCGACCGGGCTCACGATCGGCGGCACCGCCGCCTGAGCGCGATCACCTCGGCCTGAGCACGGCGAGCGCCATCCGAGCGCGGCCGGCTCGACCTGGTGCACGGCCGGCTCGACCTGGTGCACGCCCGGCCCCGGCCTGCTCGGCAGGTGACCCGGGTTGGGCCGACCTGCCGAACAGGGCCGGGTGCGAGCTGCGCACCCGCGTCAGGGTGCGGTTGCGAGCTCCTGGTCGATCCAGGCGATGCGGGTGTTGAGCCAGTCGACGAGGAAGCCGGGCTCGTCGGTCTCGTGCGGCTCGTAGCCCCACCGGGCGGCGTCGTTGAGCACCGCCTCCTCGAGCTCCTCACCGAGGTCGGCGAGCAGCGGCGGGATCGCCTCGAACGCGGGCTTCAGCTCGTTCCAGCGCTCGACGATCTCCTGGCGGAGGGTCTCGTCCTGGAAGATGCGGTTGATCCACGGCCGGGGACGGGTCCGTGCGAACCAGCCCTCGGGCGGGAACTCCCCGGCACCCCGGATCGTGCCCATCGAGTTGTCGAAGTCCCACACCGGACCGAAGCGGATCTTGTCGTCGCCCCGCTCCTTGGTGAAGAACGTGCTCGAGAAGAAGTAGTCCTGGTTCCGGGTGAGCTCGTGGACCAGGTAGTGGTCGATGAAGGTGCGCTCGTCCGCGTACTTCCGCCACCCGGTGTTCGGGTCACGGAACCCCGGCGAGAAGAGCGCGTCCTCGAAGGCCTGCACGAACTGCCGGATGTAGGTCCGCTGCTGCGGTGCGGCGGGGTCGGGATCCTTGATCACCACGGGCACGTTCTTGCCGGTGCGGAACCCGGGCTCGTTGTTCTCCTCGAGCCGGGCGTCGATCTCGAGCCGGTAGCCACCGGTGAGCTCCTCGCCGGCGATGTCCTCGGGCTCCATCTCGGTGATGTCGACCCGGTCCGGTCCGACCTCGTTGTGCTGGGTCAGCACGTACACGCCGTCGTAGCGGCCGTTGAGGATCACCTCGACGTGCCGCAGCGTGGGCGTGTACGCCATGTCGGTCGCGCGGCTCGCCTCCATCGCGGCGACGGTGCGCAGCTGCGAGCGGTCGAGGTAGTTCGCGAGCAGCACCCAGTCACGCTCGGCGGCGATGCCCATGATCGGGCTCTTCGTGTCGAGCTTCACCCGGTACGGCTTCTTGGGGTACGCCCAGGTCGAGTTGCCCCGACCACGGATGCCCATCGTCCCGCTGTAGGCGGCGTACCCGCTGCCGTTCGGGTCGATCGAGATCGTGCCCGGCACGTAGTTGTCCCGGTCGAGGATGGGGGCGGCCCCGTTGGTGTCGATGCGGACGATCGGCAGGACCGGCTCCACGTAGTACGCGGTGACGGCCGGGCTCCAGGACCCGGCCGACTTGCCGGCCTGGGCCGCGGTGCGGACGCGGAACCAGTACGTGGACCGCTCCTGCACGTCCGAGAACGTGGCGGTCGTGTCGGTGGTCGTGGTGAGCGGCAGCCACCCGGCACCGACGCCGTACTGCACCTCGTAGGTCGCACCCGCCGCACCCGGCGGCGCCGACCACTCGAGCACGATCTCGCCGTCGCCGAGCACGGTGCGCAAGCCGTAGGCGTCCTTCGGCGGCTCCGGCGGACCGCACGCCGCCGCGAGGGCGATCAGGGTCGCGGCGACCAGCACCGCGACGGCCCTCGAACCCCTTCCCGTTCTCGCGCGCCGAGCGCGCGCAGGCGCGAACCTCTCCGTCGGTTCCATCGAACCTCCCTGCTCTCCCACTCTCCCGCCGACATCCCGCCGGGCGGTCCCTACCGCGTAAACCTAGGTGCTCCCGGGTGCGAACACAACGGACCGACGGCCCTTCGTGGCGCGCCCCGCCGCAGGTGCCGGATGCCCGGTGTGGCAGGCTGGCGCCGATGCAGGCCGAGATCGCCACCCCCCGGCGCGCGACGGAGCCCGAGGAACTGCTCGAGGTCGCGTCCCGGGTCGTCGAGGACGCCAGGCCCGGCGAGCAGGTCGAGGCGGTCGTGACCTGGAGCCGGGACACCGAGGTCCGTGCCCACGGGGGCGAGGTCGAGCACTTCGTGTCGTCCGAGTCCGCCGGGGTGGGGGTGCGCGTGATCGCGGACGGGCGCCAGGGCATGGCGTGGGCGGGCGTGCTCGACGACGCCGCCCTGCGGGAGTGCCTCGCGGAGGCCCGCGACAACGCCGCGTTCGGCACCGTGGATCCCCACGCCGGGCTCGCCGAGCCGGACGGGGTCGCGCCCGTGGAGCTCCGCCTGCACGACGACCGCCTCGCGTCGGTGCCCACCGAGCACAAGATCGACCTGGCGATCGAGCTCGAGCGGCTCGTCACGGCCGGCGACCGCCGCATGCTCGGCGTCGAGTCCGCCGACTACGCCGACTCGCACTCGGTCGGGGCCATCGCGTCCAGCACCGGGGTGCGCGCCTGCGGCTCCGAGACGTCGGCCTACGTGGGGGCCTATGCGCTCGCCGGCGCGGGTGACGAGGTCACCACGGGGTTCGGCTTCTCGGTCGGTCGCAGCGCCGAGGACCTCGACCTCGAGGTCGCCGCGGCCGACGCGGTGCAGCGGGCGACGCGGATGCTCGGCGCGCAGAAGGTCGACGGGCGCCGCCTCACCGTGGTGTTCGACCCGTACGTCACGTCGCAGTTCCTCGGGCTGGTCGCCGAGATGCTCTCCGGGGAGGCGGTCCTGCGTGGCCGGTCGCCCTTCGCCGACCGCGTCGGCGAGCGGGTCGCCGCCGAGGGCGTCACCCTGCTCGACGACGCGGTCGACCCGGCCGCCCTGACCGCGAGCGACGTCGACGGCGAGGGCCTCGCCTGCCGCAGGGTGCCGCTGGTCGAGGACGGCCGACTCGTCGGGTACCTCCACAACGCGTACACGGGCCGCGCGACCGGCGCGGCGTCGACCGGGTCCGCGCAGCGTGCCGGCCACCGCGGGACACCGGGTGTGGGACCGCACGTGGCGAAGCTCCTCCCGGGGACCGCCAGCCACGACGAGGTGCTCGCCCGGGTGGGCGACGGGCTGCTCGTGCACGAGCTCTCCGGCCTCCACTCCGGCGTCAACCCCGTGTCGGGCGACCTGTCCGTCGGCGTCGAGGGCGTGCTCCTGCGCGGCGGCGAGCCGGCGGAGCCCGTGAGGGAGGTGACGATCGGCTCGACCATCCAGCGGATGCTCGCCGAGGTCGTCGCCGTCGGCGCCGACCTGACCTACTTCCCGTGGGAGTCGACCGGGGTCACCCTGGCGATCGGCGACGTGCAGCTGTCGGGCCGATGAGCGCCGACGCGCGGGCCGCGGGACCGGCCGGGTCGGGCGAGGAGCTGCTCGCGCTGGCGCGGAAGCTGGTCGAGCGGGCGGCTCCCGACGAGCACGTCGAGGTGCTGCTCGCGCGCGGCGCCTCCACCACGGTGCGGGTGCACGACGGTGAGGTGGAGTCGTTGTCGTCGGCCGACTCCTCGGGGGCGGGCATCCGCGTCGTGTCGGGCGGGCGACTGGGGTTCGCGCACTGCGGCTCCCTGGACCCGGCCGTGCTCGAGGAGACGCTGTCGGAGGCCCGTGACAACTGCCGGTTCGGGGCGCCGGACGAGCACCACGGCCTCGCGGAGCCCGACGGCGTGCCCGTGGTCGAGCGCGACGCGTGGTCCGACGCCGTCGTGTCGACGCCGGTCGACCGCAAGGTGGAGATCGCGCTGGACCTCGAGCGCCGGGCGCTGTCGCTCGACCCCCGCGTCAGCACCGCCCGCACGACGATCTACGGCGACGGGTGGGGCGAGTCGGTGCTCGTGACCAGCACGGGGATCGAGGGCTACGACCGGGGCGCGTCGTGCTCCGCCTCGACCGCGCCGCTCGCCCGCGACGGCGACGAGACGCAGATCGGTTCCTCCCACGACGCCGCGCGGGACCCCGAGGAGCTCGACCTCGACCGCGTGGCCTCCGAGGCGGTGGAGCGGGCGACGCGGCTGCTCGGCGCGACGAAGCCAGGGTCGGGGCGCATGGCGATCGTGCTCGAGCCCCGCCTCGCCGTGACGCTGCTCGGCGTGGTGGCGTCGATGCTCTCGGGCGACGCGGTGGAGAAGGGTCGATCGCCGTTCCGCGACCGCGTGGGCGAGGTCATCGCCTCGCCGCTGCTGTCGCTGGTGGACGACCCGACCCGCGCGGAGTCGCTCGGGTCGGAGCAGATCGACGGCGAGGGGCTCGCCTGCCGACCCAACCCCCTGATCGTCGAGGGGGTGCTGCAGGGCTTCCTCCACGACTCCACCAGCGGGCGTCGCGCCGGGGTCGCGTCGACCGCCTCGGCGGTGCGTGGCGCACGGACGCTGCCGTCGCCCGGTGCCCAGGTGCTCGTGATGTCCCCCGGTTCGCGCGGGATGGACGAGCTCATCGCCTCGGTCGACGAGGGGCTGTTCGTCAACGGGTTCGCAGGGCTGCACTCCGGGGTGAACCCGGTGTCGGGGGACTTCTCGGTCGGTGCCGACGGGCTGCTCATCCGCGGTGGGGAGCTCGCCGAGCCGGTCCGCGAGCTCACGGTCGCGTCGACGCTGCAGCGGCTGCTGCGCGACGTGGTCGAGGTCGGTGGCGACCTCGAGTGGCTGCCGTCCGGCCACGCCGGCTGCTCGCTGGTGATCGCGGACGTGTCGGTCTCGGGCGCCTGAGCGGGGGCGGCCCGCCCCTCACCGCGTCACCGCGATCGTGATCGCACCGTCGAGGATCGCCGCGGCGGTGCGCTCGAGCTCCTCGCGGGCCACGACGATCGTCGCGTGGTCGTCGTCGAGCGCGACCACCTGGGCGTGGGCGGCGACCACCTCGGCGCCCCCGCCGTCGGGGGTCCCGGCCCAGGGCTCCGTCACGCCGGCGGGGGCGAGCACGTCCACCCGGTCGCCCGGCTCCACGCGCGGCGCCGCCGGCCCGAGCGGCACGGACACCGCGGCGCGCCCCTCACCGACCACCGCGGCGGTGGACCCGGCGCCCGTCGGGGCGAGGCGGGACCGCACGATCGGCTCGCCCCGGACCAGCCCCGAGGCCACGCGCCGCCCGAGGGGCGGGCTCGACAGCGCGCCGTCGGGCACCAGCGTCATCGGCCACGACCGGAGCTCGACGTCGTCGACACCGAGCTCGGTGCCGGCCTCCAGCGCCCGGCGCGCCACCGCCACCGGCACCGACCGGCCCCAGCGGGCGCGCTCCGCCTCGGCGCGGGAGACCACCGTCCCCACGGCGACCGCGACGGCGAGGGCGAGCACCGCCGCGGCGGCGCGGTCCCTCGCGGCGCGCCGGGCGAGCGGGGAGCGGGCGCGCACGACCGCCACGTCGAGCGCGCGGCGGAGCCGACCCGGTGTCCGCCCGGGCCGCCCGGCCCGGCGTGCTCGCCCGACCGTCCGTCGGGCGCGTGGAGGTCCGGATCCGCGCACGGCAGCGTCGGCTCCTGCGTGGTGGTGCGGCGCGCTGCGCCGGGGGCGGGGGGAAGGGTCGCGTCAGGGACGCCCGCGGGGCGGCCGGTCCGGCCGGTCAGTCGGCGGGCGTGGCGGCGGGGGCGACCCCGAGGCGCTGGTCCGCGAACAGCTCGTCCGCGGGCGGGCCCTCCGCCGGCACCGTCAGCAGCTCGTGGCCGTCCGCGGTGACGAGGATCGTGTGCTCGAACTGGGCGGACCGCTGCAGGTCGCGGGTGGAGACGGTCCAGCCGTCGTCCCACATCTCCAGCCGGTGGGTGCCGGCGTTGATCATCGGCTCGACCGTGAAGGTCATCCCCTCCACGAGCACGGTGTCGTTGCGGGGATCGAAGTAGTGGGGGATCTGCAGGCTCGTGTGGAACTGGTCGCCGATCCCGTGGCCGATGAACTCGCGCACGACGCCGTACCCGTACGGTGCGACCGACCGCTCGATCGCTCGGCCGATCTCGTACACGCGGGCGCCCGGGCGCACGACCGAGATGCCGGCGTGCATCGCCTCGCGGGTGGCGCGCACGAGCTGGGCGGAGCGCTCGTCGACGTCGCCGACGAGGAACGTGCACGACGTGTCGCCGTGGACGCCCTCGATGTAGGCGGTGACGTCGACGTTGATGATGTCGCCGTCGCGCAGCCGGCGCGAGTCGGGGATGCCGTGGCACACGATCTCGTTCACGGAGGTGCACAGCGACTTGGGGAAGCCCCGGTAGTTCAGCGTCGACGGGTAGGCGCCCGCCTCGACCATGAACTCGTGGCCGATCCGGTCGAGCTCGTCGGTGGTGACGCCCGGCGCGACGTGCTTGCCGACCTCGATCAGCGCCTCGGCGGCGACCCTGCCGGCGACGCGCATGGCCTCGATCTCGGCCTCGGTGCGCACGGCGCGGCTCGCCCGCGCGGAGGGCTCCCCGGACGCGGCGTACTCGGGGCGCGCGATGCCCGCCGGGACGGTCCGCATCGGGCTGACCAGCCCCGCGACGACCGGCGGGGAGGGGGGCTCGGGGAGTTGGCTGCGTCGCTTGCGTTTCGCCATGGCCCACCCATCGTAGGGGAGCGGGGTGGTGGCGGTTCGGTCGGGCCGTGCGGGTCGCGCGACCCGCACGGCCCCGACCTGTGATGGTTCTTCCGACCCATTTCTCAACCCGACGGCGTTCCATGTCGATCGCTCCAGCGATGGCAGGGCACGGAACGAACGAACGGCCGAGGCCTCGGGGCATGCGCATCAGGGGGCGCCTGCTCCTGCTGCTGGCGATCCCACTGGTCGCGCTGCTGGGGGTCACCGGCTACGGCGTGGTCGCCGGCGCCACCCGCTGGTCGGAGGCGTCGCAGCTCCAGGAGCGGACGGACCTCGGGCTGATCGCCCAGGACCTCGCCGCGGACCTGCAGCGAGAGCGGCGGCTGCTCATCGAGGAGGGGCGCACCGACCCGGACCTGCGCGCCGCCATCGAGGCGGCCGACCGCGAGGTGCGCTCCCGTGCCGAGCGGATCGGCGGTTCGCTGCTCGAGCCCGCCGCCTCGGTCACCCGCCGGATGGAGGGCATCCACCGGATCGCGAACGCACGCCTCGGCGGCCAGGTCGCCCTCCGCACCTACGGGCTGACCGTGGACGACCTGCTCCGCCTCGCCGACGAGGCGCTCGACCCGCGGGGCAGCATCGACGACGCCGCGGCGTCCACCGCGGTGCACCTCACCCGGGCGAGGGCGGCGAGCTCCGAGGAGCACGACCGCCTCGTCCACCTGACCCGCTCCGGCCACCTCGACCCCGCCGGCTTCCAGCAGCTGACGGCGCTCGGCTCGGCCCAGGAGCGCTACGCGGAGCTCGCGGCCGCCTCGGCGACCTCGGACGACCTGCGGATCCGGATCGAGCGCGTGGGGCACCAGATGCGCTTCGCCGACCTGACCCGCAGCAGCGCGCTCACCCGTCCCGAGCAGGCCCGCAGCGACGAGTGGCGGCAGGGCCTGATGGAGCGCGCGGAAGCGCTCGACGAGCTGCACGCCGACGCCGCGGTGGCGGCGCGCGAGGCGGTCGACGAGCTCGCGCGGGACAGCCGCCTGCTCCTGGTGGGCGCCGCCGCCTCCGCGGTCGCGATCGTCCTGGTCAGCGCCCTCCTGCTCCGGCGTGCCCTGCGCACGATCGCCCGGCCGCTGCAGGACCTCGCCGCGCAGGCCGAGGACGTCGCCCGCAGCCGCCTGCCCGAGGCCGTCGCGGCGCAGCAGGAGCGGGGTGGCGAGGAGCTCCACCTGCCGGCGCTGCGCGCCACCGGCGCGGCCGAGGTGCACGAGGTGGCCGCGGCGTTCAACGACGTGCAGAACACCGCCCTGCGGCTCGCGGGCAAGCAGGCTGCGCTGCGGGTCAACCAGGCGGAGGCCCTCACCAACCTCGGCCGCCGCAACCAGACGCTGCTCGCACGGCAGCTCGACTTCATCTCCTCGCTCGAGACGCGCGAGACCGACCCGGCCTTCCTCGAGCACCTCTTCAAGCTCGACCACCTGGCCAGCCGGATGCGGCGCAACGCCGAGTCGCTGCTGATCCTCGCGGGCTCGGAGACGCCCCGACGCCGCCGCACCCCGGCCCCCGTCACTGAGGTCGTGCGCGCCGCGATGAGCGAGGTCGAGGAGTTCGAGCGGGTGCGGATCGGCCACCTGCGCGACGCCACGGTCGCCGGGCCGATCGTGATCGACCTGGTGCACCTGCTCGCCGAGCTCATCGAGAACGCGCTCGGGTTCTCGCCGCCGGAGACCACCGTCGAGATCGACGGGCGCTCGCTCGGGCAGGGCGGCTACCAGTTCGCGGTCATCGACCACGGCGTCGGCATGACCGAGGTCGAGCTGATCGCCGCCAACGAGCGCATGTCCGGCAACGACGAGCTCGAGGGGATGCCCACCCGCTACCTGGGCCAGTACGTCGTCGCGAAGCTCGCCACGAAGATCGGGGCGATGGTGCGGCTCCAGCACAGCGCCGGCGGCCGCGGCGTCACCGCGACGGTCAACCTGCCCGCCTCGGCGATCCTCGGATCCCCCGATCGCTCCTCGGTGGCCGGTCCGCTGCCCGGCTCGCGGGCGGCGCGGGAGCAGGGCCCGACCCCGTTCGCACCGGGCGCCGGCGTGTCCGAGGCGGCCCGCATGGCCGCCCACGCGGAGCCCGCACCCGAGCCCGCGACCACCGGTTCGGCGGGCGACGGCTGGGACTCCTACCTCGACCTCGAGTCGGCGGTGCCGACGCGGGGCACACCCGCGGAGACCGGCGGCGACGAGACCCACGGCGACGTCGGGGAGCCCGCGGCGTCGGGCGCCGACCCGGTGCCCGCGGCCGACCTCACCACCGGCGCCGCCGAGCCCTGGACCGTCGAGGCCGTCGCCGGCCAGGGCGAGGCCTCCTTCGGGGAGCCGCAGGTGGTGGACGAGGAGGCCGGCCCGGCCGGGTTCGGTCCGACCGACACCACCGACATCATCGACACCACCGACACCGACACCGTCGACACCGTCGAGCAGGTCGAGCAGTTCGACCGGGCCGATCCCGCCGACCACACCGATCCCGTCGAGCAGGTCGATCCCGTCGGCGACGCCGCGTGGGGCGACCGGACGGGATGGGACTCGTTCACCCAGGCCCTCGCCGCCGAGGAGGCGACGCCGGTCGCGCACGACCCGACCGCCGTCGGTGAGGACCCGGCGGGCACATGGCCCGCCACCGGCGCCGAGCCCGAGGTCGAGGGGGAGCCGGTCGCCCTCGACGCGGACCCGTTCGCACGGCTCGATGCCGACCCCTTCGCACCGCTCGACGCGGATCCGTACGAGCCCCGGACCGACGCGGATCCGGCGGACCAGCCCTGGGACGTGGTCGACACCTCCTGGGAAGGGATCGACGCCGCCACCGACGGGTCGACCGAGGCCGCCGCGGTGCAGCCGCCCCCGGCACCGGCCGAGGTGCCGGTCCAGCCCGACTGGGAGCCGGAGGTCGCCGCCCCCGAGCCGGAGCCGGCCGCATCGGCCGAGGCCGAGGCCGAGGCCGACGGCGTCGAGCAGCCCACGGCACCCGCGCCGGTCGCGGCCAACGGGTTCGGCGCCCACGACGGGTTCGGCGGGGACGAGCGTGTCGAACCGGATCGGGTCGAGGCCGAGGCGCCGTCGCTCACCGCGCCGTCGATCCACCCCGGGCCGGCCCGCACCGGTGGGCTCGCTCGCCGCGTGCCCGGCGCCTCGCTCGCCGCCCGGCGGGGGCTCGAGGTCGGCGCGACCGCGCCGCAGCCCGCGCAGCGCTCGGCGAACGACGTGCGGCAGATGTTGTCGACCTTCCAGGCCGGGCGCCGGCGAGGTCGCGACGAGGCCCCGCGGGCGGTGCCCGGCGGGCCCGAGGAGACGGTGGGAGACGACCAGCAGGACCGGAGGTTCACGACGTGATGAACGAGGACGAGCAGGTGCAGCAGATCCCCTGGCTGCTCACGCGGTTCGTGCAGCAGACGCCAGGGGTGCGGGACGCGGTGTGCGTCAGCTCCGACGGCTTGCTGATGGCGATGTCGACCGACCTCGACCGGGGCAGCGCCGACCAGTTCGCGGCGATCGCGGCGGGGCTCACCAGCCTGTCGCTCGGCGCCTCACGCTGCTTCGGCTACGGCCAGGTCGACCAGCTGATGGTCGAGATGAGCGGCGGCTTCCTCTTCGTGGCCTCGATCTCCGACGGCAGCTCCCTCGGCGTGCTCGCCGACAAGGACGCCGACATCGGGATGATCGGCTACGAGATGACCCTGCTCGTGGACCGCTTCGGGGCGGTCCTGACCCCGCAGGTGCGGGCGGGCCTCCGCAACGCGCTCGCCGTCGCCTGATCGAACGATGCAGTCCTGGGAGCCGCCGCAGCCGCCGCCCGGGACTGACCCGCGCGTCGGCGGCGACCCGCACGAGGAGGCCGAGGACGAAGCCCTCGTCCGGCCCTTCGTGATCACGGGCGGACGGGCACGCCACGCCACGATCCACCTCCGGGTCGAGGCGCTGGTCGAGCGCACCGGCACCCCACCGCCCGGATCGCTGCAGTTCGAGCACGCGGCGATCCTCGACGTCTGCGAGCGACCCATCTCCGTCGCCGAGGTCGCGGCGCGCATCTCCGTCCCGCTGGGGGTCGCCCAGATCCTCGTGGGAGACCTGGCGGACGCCGGGTTGGTCCGAGTCCACGAGGCGACGCCGACGGCGACGCCGGCACTCCTGTTGAGGATGATCGATGCAGTACGAGCACTCTGAAGGCGCAGCCGACCCCTTCGTCGGGTCCGGCGGCGGGCCGCAGCCGGTGAAGTTCCTGATCGCCGGCGGGTTCGGCGTCGGCAAGACCACGCTCGTCGGCGCCATCTCCGAGATCGAGCCGCTCACGACCGAGGCGACGATGACGTCGTACTCGGAGGGGGTCGACGACCTGTCGAAGCTGGAGCGCAAGACCTCCACGACCGTGGCGATGGACTTCGGCCGGATCACCATCGACTCCGACGTGATCCTCTACCTGTTCGGGACCCCCGGCCAGGAGCGGTTCTGGTTCATGTGGGACGACCTGGTCGACGGCGCCATCGGCGCGGTCGTGCTGCTCGACACGCGCCGGATCGAGGACTGCTTCGCCGCGGTCGACTACTTCGAGAGCCGCGGCGTGCCGTTCGTCGCGGCGGTCAACCAGTTCCCCGACGCCGGCTCGTACTCGCTGGAGGAGGTCCGCGAGGCGCTCGCGCTGCCCGAGCACGTGCCGCTGGTGCGCACCGACGCCCGGTCGCGGGAGTCGGTGAAGATGGTGCTCATCGCGCTGCTGGAGCACCTCGTGCACCGCGCGACCGGTGCGGTGCAGGTCCCGGCGCCGAACCTCGGCTGACGTCCACGGGGCCGGGGAGGGCGCGGCGCGCCCGGTCGGTCAGTCCGACGAGTCCGAGGAGCCCGAGCTGGACGCGGCCGCGGGCTCGGACGAGCCCGACCCGTTCGAGCCGCCGTCCGCGGCGCGGCTGTCGGTCTTGTAGAAGCCCGAGCCCTTGAAGCTGATGCCGATCGGGGCGAAGACCTTGCGCAGCTCGCCCTCGCACTGGGGGCACACCGAGAGCGGCTCGTCAGAGAACGACTGCTGCACCTCGAACTGGTGGCCGCAGCTCCTGCATCGGTACTCGTACACCGGCATGTGGGTCTCCAACCTCTGGCACTCGTGGGCGTCGAGTGCTAACCCTACCGCTGCGGGGGGCCTCTGGCCCAACGCGGCATCGCCGGCTGCGGTTGCCGGTGGCACCCGCCTGCGGAATCGGTACGCTCGGCACATGGGTCGAGCCGGGCTGAGCACGCAGGATCGGAGCGCGGCGGTGCGTCGCCGCGCGGCGAGGTTGCCATGACGTCGGTGACGAAGGCGGTCATCCCGGCGGCAGGGCTGGGCACGCGGTTCCTGCCGGCGACCAAGGCGCAGCCCAAGGAGATGCTGCCCGTCGTCGACAAGCCGGCGATCCAGTACGTGGTGGAGGAGGCGGTCGCCGCCGGCATCGACGACATCCTCATCATCACCGGGCGCAACAAGCGCACCCTCGAGGACCACTTCGACCGCAACTTCGAGCTGGAGCACCAGCTCCGCGAGAAGGGCAAGACCGACGAGCTGGACGTCGTCGTCGAGCTCGCCGAGCTGGCCGACATCCACTTCGTCCGGCAGGGCGAGCCGCTCGGGCTCGGCCACGCCGTGTCGGTGGCCCGCAAGCACGTCGGGGACGCGCCGTTCGTGGTGATGCTCGGCGACGACATCATGGACGAGCACTCGACGGTGCTCACCGACATGATCAAGGGCTTCGACGACCACGGCTCCTCGGTCGTCGCGCTGATGGAGGTCGAGCGCGAGGCGATCAGCGCCTACGGGTGCGCCGCGGTGAAGGACCGCACCGGCCCGCTGTGCGAGATCACCGAGATCATCGAGAAGCCCTCACCGGAGGAGGCCCCGTCGAACCTGGCGGTGATGGGGCGTTACCTGTTCACCCCGGACATCTTCGAGCACCTCGCGCAGCTGGAGCCCGGCTTCGGCGGCGAGATCCAGCTGACCGACGCCATCCAGCGGATGCTGCAGCACCGCCCGGTGTACGGCTTCACCTTCTCGGACGGGCGCTTCGACATCGGCAAGAAGATCGACTACCTCCGCGCCACGGTCGAGCTGGCCCTGCGCCGCGAGGACCTGGGGCCGGAGTTCCGGGAGTTCCTGGCCGAGCTGGCGCGCCGCGAGGACCTGGGCTGACCGGCCTCCCGGCGCCTTCCGCGTGGCCGGGGGCTCCATCGACCTAAGCTGGGGCGATGTCCGACCGGGGATTGACCCACCTGGATCCGCTCGGCCGAGCCCGGATGGTCGACGTCACCCCGAAGGAACCGACGCATCGGCGGGCGATCGCCCGCGGTCGGGTGTACATGTCGACCGAGACCACCTCGCTGGTCGCGCGCGGCGCGATCAACAAGGGCGACGTGCTCTCGGTCGCCCGGGTCGCCGGGCTCCAGGCGGCCAAGCGCGCCGCGGACCTCATCCCCCTGTGCCACCCGGTGCTCGTCGGGGCGATGCTGGTGAACTTCCGGATCGAGGACACCTACATCGAGGTGGAGTCCCAGGTCGAGACCGTCGACCGCACGGGCGTCGAGATGGAGGCGCTGACCGCGGCCACCGTGGCGTGCCTGACGATCTACGACATGTGCAAGTCCGTCGACCGCTCGATGGTGATCGGCGACATCGCCCTGTGGGAGAAGACGGGCGGGCGCTCCGGCAACTTCCGCCGCCAGGCCGACGGCTCGCACTGACGGCCGCGCGCCACGTGCCGCGGCGCGGGAGCGGCACCCCGTTGCGGGTGAAATGACACTGGTGTAGTTCGTCAAGGACTTGTAACATTGGGGACGCGTCCGTAGTGTTCCCGCAAGGAACGCCGCAGCGTCCCGTGCCCAACCGGGCCATCCCGGGCCGGCGCGCACCAGACCGAACGTCGAAGGAACCGCTCCCTCCATGAACGTCTCCACCCTGGTCTTCCTCGGGCTCGCCGTCGTGTGGGCGATCGTCCTCCTCCCCGAGGTCCTGAGGAAGCTGTCCGGCCTGCGGGGCGCGGACACGATCCGTTCGTTCAACCAGCAGCTGGCCGTGCTCGACCGCTCGGGCCAGCGGCGCCGCGCCGACCGGGGCCTCGCCCCGGCGACCCCCTCCAACGTGATCGACCTGGGCACCCGCAGCCGGCGTCCCGTCGCCCCGGCCCCCCGGCCCGTGCACCCCGCCGTCCGCCGCCGCCGCCAGGAGGTGCTCACCGTGCTGGGCTCCGCGGCGCTGCTGACCCTGCTGTGCACCGTCGCGTTCGGTGGCCCGTTCCTGGTCCTCCACCTGCTCGCCGACGCGCTGCTCGTCGCCTACGTGGTGGCGCTCGCCCGCCTGTCGCAGGCGGCGCCGGTGGAGCGCCGTGCCGTGCGCACCTTCGCCGGGCCCGACCGCATCCACGCGGCGACCGTGCGTCCGACCGTGCCGGCGCCCGCCCGCCGCATCGCGAACTGAACGGCGCCGTGTCGTCCGCGCGGGACCACCTCGCGCGGATCGTCCGCGAGGTCGACGAGTCCCTCAGCGAAGCCAGCGCAGCCCGCGAGGTCGCACTACCGGGGTGCCGCAAGGTCATCCGCGAATGCGGCTCCGCCATCAAGGCGGTGCACCGCCTGCGCACCGACGAGGCGCTGGAGACCCTTGGGCGGGCCGAGGCGACCCTGCGCGAGGTCCAGCGCGCCCTGGCGGACCACCCGGCGATCGAGCACGCCGGGTTCCTCCACGACGCGGAGAAGGAGTACGTCGAGGCCCGCTGCGTGGTGGCGCTCGTCGGCGGGACGCCGCTGCCCACCCCGACCGAGCTGCACGTCGGCGGCCCTGCGTACCTGCGTGGCCTCGCCGAGGCCGCCTCGGAGCTGCGGCGCCACCTGCTCGACCGGCTCCGCGACGGCGACCTGGACCGTGCCACCGAGCTGCTCGGGCTCATGGACGACGTCTACGACGAGCTGTCGACCGTCGACCACCCCGACGCCGTCACCGGCGGCCTGCGCCGCACGCTCGACGCGCTGCGGGCGGTGCTCGAGCGCAGCCGGGGCGACCTGACCACCACGACGCTGCAGACCCGCCTGCAGCGCTCGCTCGACTCCGTGCGCGAGGCCCTCGGCGACCGTGGCACCGCGGCGCCGGAGGACCACTGACCGTGACGACGGTCATGCCCCGCGGTTTCCCGATGCCGGAGCGGCGCCGCTAGGATCCGGGGGTCCCGGGGGTGTAGCTCAGCTGGCTAGAGCGCTTCGGTCGCATCGAAGAGGTCGTGGGTTCGAATCCCATCACCTCCACCGCAAAGGACAAGGACCTCGGCCCCAGGGTCGAGGTCCTGCCGCGCCGGTCGGTGGTCGGCGCGGCAGGCGACGGGGGACAGTGGTGACGACGACGGACCAGCACGCCGGGATCGACCTGCTCGCGGGGGACTTCTGGGGCGGTGACTTCCATCCGGCCCTGACCTGGATGCGCGAGCACGACCCGTTGCACTGGGATGGGCGGGTGTGGGGCGTCGCGTCCTACGACCTGGTCAAGGAGGTCTCGCGCCAGCCCGAGCGGTTCTCCAACGCCCAGGGCTGCCGGCCCGACCAGCCGTTCCCGATGCCGATGATGATCGACACGGACGACCCGGAGCACATCCGGCGGCGGAAGCTGGTGAACCGGGGGTTCACCCCGCGGCAGGTCCGGGGCAGCGAGCCGGCGGTCCGGGCCGCGTGCGACGAGATCATCGACAGCGTCATCGAGCGCGGCGAGTGCGACTTCGTGACCGACGTGGCGGCGTGGCTCCCGATGATCATGATCGGCGACGCGCTCGGCGTCGCCCCGGAGGACCGCGCCCGGCTGCTCGAGTGGTCCGACGACCTCGTCCGTGGGCTCGTCGGCTCCGAGGGCGACGCACTCGACCGGGCGACGGCGTCCTACGTGGAGTTCCGTGCCTTCGCCGAAGATGCGATCGCCCGGCGGCGGGCCGAGCCGACCGACGACCTCATGAGCGTGCTCGTGCACGCGGAGGTGGACGGGGAGCGGCTCGACGACGAGTCGATCATCCACGAGTCGCTGCTGATCCTCATCGGCGGCGACGAGACCACCCGACACGTCATCACCGGCGGGATGTACCAGCTGCTCGTCGACCCGGACCAGCGTCGCCTGCTGGCCGACGACCCGTCGCTCATCCCCACCGCGGTCGAGGAGATGCTCCGGTGGGTGTCACCCATCCGCAACATGAACCGCACGGTGGTCGCCGACACCGAGCTCGCGGGCAAGCAGCTCCGCGCCGGCGACAAGCTGCTGCTGCTCTACCCGTCGGCGAACCGGGACGCCTCGGTGTTCGACGACCCGTTCACCTTCGACGCCACCCGCGAGCCGAACGACCACGTGGCGTTCGGGTTCGGCACCCACTTCTGCCTCGGCAACAGCCTCGCCCGGCTCGAGCTGGTCTGCATGTTCGAGCACCTGCTCGAGCGCATGCCGGACATGGAGCTGGTGGACCCCACCGAGCCGCGGAACCGCCCGGCGAACTTCGTCTCGGGCTACGAGTCGATGCCGGTGCGGTTCACCCCGGGACGGCGGCGCCGGAGCGGTTGACCGCGGCGGCGTCGGTGCCGAGGTAGCTCGCCACCACGGCGGGGTGCGCGAGCACCTCCCCCGGGTCGCCCTGCACGAGGACCGAGCCGAGCTCCATCGCGACCAGGCGGTCGCACAGCCCCGACAGCAGCGGCATGTCGTGCTCGATCACGAGGAGCGCCGCGCCGGTGTGGTCGCGGATGCGCCGCAGGAGCGGGCCGAGCGCCTCGGTCTCCCGCTGCGCGACGCCGGCGGAGGGCTCGTCGAGGAGCATCACCGAGGGGTCGCCCGCGAGCAGGCAGGCGAGCTCGACGATGCGCCGCGTGCCGGTCGACAGCGCCGAGGTCGGCAGGTGCGCGTACGCGTCCAGGCCGAGCATCCGCGCCAGCTCCAGGGCCCGGGCCCCGGTCGCGGCCTCCGAGAGGTAGGAGGCGGGCTGGCGGGTCGCGTCGGCCACGAGCGACCGGCAGGTCACCGAACGCTCGCACGCGACCTGGATCGTCTCCAGCACCGTCAGCGACGGGAACAGCCGGGCCTCCTGGAACGAGCGGGCGAGGCGTCCCCGGGCCCGTGCGAACGGTGCCCAGCCGGTCACGTCGACCCCCCGCAGCCGGATCGTGCCGCCGTCGAGCTCGTGGAACCCCGAGATGCAGTCGAGCAGCGTGGTCTTGCCCGCCCCGTTCTGGCCGATCAGCCCGACGATCTCGCCCGGCTGCACGACCAGGTCGACGTCGCTCAGCGCGACCACGCCACCGAACCGCTTGGTCACCCCGCGGCACTCCAGCGCCGGCACGTCGTCCCGGTCGGGGACGAGGTGGCGGCGGAACGTGCCGTGCCGCGCCGCCGCGCGGTCGGCCGTGGCGGGCCCGCCGGGGGGCTGCGGGTCGGCGGCCTGCACCGGCCCGACGGACTGGACCAGGCCGGTGGGGAGCAGCGGGTCCGCGGGCGCCGTGCCGTCCGGTGCTGCGCCGACCGGTGCCGTGCCGTCCGGTGCTGCGCCGACCGGTGCCGTGCCGTCCGGTGCCGTGCCGTTCGGTGACGGCGACGACCGGGCGCCGCGGCCGTCGACCGCGGCGGCGCCTTCGATGAACACGGAGCGCAGCACGTCGGGCCGCTCGAGCAGCTCCCGGGTGCGGCCCTCGAAGCGCACCTCGCCCTTCTCGAGGAACACGGCGCGCTCCGCGAGCGTCAGCGCCACGTTCACGGACTGCTCGACGACGACCACGGTCACGCCGCCGCGGTTCAGCGAGCGGACCACCTCGCACAGCTCGCCCACGACCATCGGCGCGAGGCCGAGCGAGAGCTCGTCGATGAGCAGGACCCGTGGGCGCAGCAGCAGCGTCATCGCCAGCGCGAGCTGCTGCTGCTCGCCGCCCGACAGGTCGCCGGCCAGCTGGTCGCCGCGCTCGCGCAGCACGGGGAACAGCGCCCGCACCTCCTCGATCCCCGCCTCGATGCGCTCCCGGTCGCGGCGGAAGGTCCAGCTGGCGAGGCGGAGGTGCTCGTCCACGGTCAGGGTCGGGAACGTCGCCCGGCCGCCGGGCATCAGCGCGACCCCGTCCCGGACGATCTGCTCGGGGCTGCGCCCCGAGATCCGGGTGTCGCCGAGCCGCACCTCGCCTCTGGAGGGGACCAGGCCGCACATCGCCTTCAGCAGCGTCGACTTGCCGGCGCCGTTGGTGCCCAGCAGCGCGACGATCTCGCCGTCGCCCACCTGCAGGTCGACCTCGAAGAGCACCTGGAGCCGCCCGTAGCTGACGTCGATGCCCTCCGCGGCGAGCAACCCGACGCCGCTCGTGCCCGTCGCCGCCGCGGGTGCCGTCGACCCGTCATCACCTGCGGGCACCTCCGGCTGCACGCCCTGTGCGTGCTGCGGGTCCTCGGCACGGTGCCCGTCCTCGGCGCCCCGTGGGCGGCCCGCGCGGCGAGGGGTCGCGACGACCCCGACGACGCGGTCGCGGATCCGGGCGGCGAGCCCGGCGAGCCCCGAGGGCACCAGCCACAGCACGAGCAGCACGCCTGCGCCGGCGACGACGAGCCGGATCGTGTCGTCGAGGTCCTGCAGGCCGCGCATCCCGGCCGCACCCGCGATCGCGCCGCCCAGGGAGCCGAGCCCGCCGATCGTGGCCATCGAGAAGATCTCGACCGACTGCACCGGCTGGTACGAGCCGACCCTCGCGCCGTGCAGGAGCAGCACGTGCAGCCCGCCGGCGAGCCCGGCGAGCGCACCCGCGAACGTGAAGCCCGACAGCGTGGTCCAGCGGGTGGACACGGCCGCGGACTCGGTCGCCTTCGCGTTGTCGCGCGCGGCGATCAGCAGGCGGCCCGAGCGCGACCGCCGCACACCCGCGGCGAGCGACACCGCGAGCGCGAGGGCGGCGAGGCACAGCCACAGCATGTTCCGCTCCTCCTCCAGGTCGACCCGCCCCCACAGCAGCGGACGGGTCACCTCCTGGGGGATGAGGTCGGGGAACACGTTCGGGTTGAGCACGTAGCCGTCGAGCACCACGGCGAACGCGAGCGTCACCACGGCGAGGAACGGGCCCCGGATGCGCAGGGCCGGCACCCCCAGCACGAGCGCACCGAGCGCGCCGGCGAGGCACGCCGCCAGCAGCGTGAGGAACAGGTCGACGTCCCAGCGGGACACCAGGTTGCCGGCGACGATGGCGCCGACCCCCACGAACGCGAACTGCCCGAGGCTGATCTGGCCGGCCCACCCGGTGAGCACCACGAGGCTCACCGCGACGAGCCCCCACACCGCCATGATCGACAGCGAGTTCGCGGTGCCGGGGCCGACGCGCATCGGCACGAGCACCGCCGCGGCGACGGCCAGCACGGCCGCGGCGACCTTGACCGCCCGCACCAGCGGCAGCCGGGCCAGCTCGGCGGGGAGCCGGCGGATCAGCTCCGCGTCGCGCCAGCCGCCGTCGGCGTCGTGCGCCCGGGACCGCGCGTGCCGGGTGGCGAGCAGCGACCCGAGGATGACCACGAGCAGCACCACGTCGAGCAGCTCGGGGCTCGCGGTGTTCCACCGGACCACCTGGTCGACCACCCCGAGTGCGACCGCGGCGCCGAACGCGACCGGCATGGACTCCATCCGGGCGACCACCGCCGCCGCGAGCGCCGGCAGCATGACCGCCGGGCCGGCGATCGCCGCCGGGGTGGCGCCGAGGAACGGCGCCCGCAGCACGAACGTGAGCGCGGCGAGCCCGCCGGCGACCATCCACACGACGGTGGTGAGGTGGCGCACCGGGATGCCCAGCAGGCGTGCCCGCTCGGTGTTCTCGGCCGCGGCCCGGATGGCGGTGCCGGCGAGCGACCGCCGCAGGAACCACGCGAGGGCGGCGACGACGACCGGCACGACCGCCGCGACGAGCAGGTGGTCGCCGGTGATGACCACCGGCCCCATCTCGGTCCGGTGGACCGTCAGCGGCGTCTCGAACGCGCCGAGCACGAACGCGTCGAGCCCGAACAACGCCTTCGGCAGCGCCAGCTCGAGCCCGCCCAGCACCTGGGCCAGCCCGATCGTCGCGACCGTGAGCACCAACCGCGGCGCGTTCGCGAACCGCCGGATCACCACCACCTCGACGAGCGCACCGAGGACCAGGCCCCCGAGCACGGCGCAGCACAGCGCCACCGGGTACGGCCAGGACCACTCGAGGAACAGGTGCACCGACGCCAGCCCCGCGGCGCCACCGAGCGCTCCCGCCGCGAAGTTCACGACGCGGTTCGCCCGCCACACGAGGATCACGCCGACCGCGGAGAGCCCCGTCGCCGAGCCCAGCACGGCGCCGATCGCGACGATGCCGGCCGGCACGCCGTTGGGGAGCAGCGCACCCGCGGCGACCCACAGCACCGCGGCGGCGAGCACCGACAGCCCGGCGCGCCCGGGGGCCGAGCGCAGCATGGTCGTCCACCCGGCACGCCGGCCACTGGCCGCCGCGGTCGCGCTCACCCCGCCGCCCTCGGCGCGGTGTTCGGCCACCGGCCGATCGGGAACCGCCGCCCACCGTTCACGTCGACGTAGGTGCCGCGCTCACGGGTCTCGATCGAGGTCCGGCGGGGATCCCAGTAGACCTCCCGGGCGTCCTCGGCGGTGGCGTAGTCGTTCGGCCCGAACGCCCACGTCCCGGCCGGTCCGGCACGCTGCGGGTAGCGGAACAGGCCCGCCTCGAAGGTCTCGGGCGTCAGCTCCGGTCCGGCCATCTGGATGCCGATCGCGAGGATGTTCAGCTGGTTGTAGATGAGCTCGACGCCGAAGGAGGGCTCGTCGTCGCGCATCGCCTTGTAGGCGCGGTAGCCGAGGCCGTGACCCGCCTGCTGCTGCGGCCCCGAGAACGACACGCCGAACGCCCTCGACCACTGGCCCTGCTCCATGATCGAGCCGATCAGGTCGTTGTCGACCAGCGCCACGCCGGTGATGAGCCACTCGGGGTGGTAGTCCTGCTCCTTGGCCTTCGCCGTGAGGAAGGTGAGCAGCAGCGGGTCGCACCCGCACATCACGGTGGTGACGCCCGCGTTCTTCAGCTTGGCGAGCTTCTCCCCGGCCTGCATCGACATCTGCGGCACCTCGAGGCGGTACCGCTCGTTGAGCACCGGTCGTGCGCCGCTGCGCTCCATGATCTGCAGCCCGGAGCGCACGCACTCCTGGTACCAGGAGTTCTCCGGGGCGATGATGCCCAGCCGGCGCTGCTGGCCCTTCAGCTTCGGCCCGGCCAGTGTGGCGGGGCGGTTCGCCATCTTCGTCGCGTAGTACGACGCGACGCTCTCCACGATCGTGGAGCAGTCGGGGAACTGGCTCCACACGTAGGGCCGCCGTGCCGTCATCCACTCCCTCGACATGAACGGCGCGCCGACGTTGACCACCCCACGGCGCGCGAGCGCGTCCGCGTAGACGGGGGACACCGCCGAGATGTCCGCGAACGCCTGGACCTCCTGGGCGACCCTGAGCGCGTCCGCCTCCGCCGCCTCCTGGCCGCCGCCGGTGATCTCCTTCAGCACGTCGCCCTTGCCGTCGTAGATCTCGACCTTCAGCTTGCGGCCGTACATCTGGTAGGTGCGGTTGAAGTAGTCGACGAGCCCGTGGATCGTGCGGGCGATCACATCGCGGCCCTCGTTGGGGATCTTCGCCTTCGCGACCTTCGACAGCGCGTCGAGCATGCCGTTGTCGAACGCCTGCGCCCGCACCGCCACGGTGATCGTGTCGCCGGTGACGCCACGTGACGTCGCGCCGCCGTTGTCGCCCTGGAACGTGGTGCAGGGCGGCGAGTAGGGGTCGCCGGGCACCTGCAGCTCGCGGTCGGGGCAGGGCCCGGTCGCGGGCGCCGCCGTGACCGGCGCCGCCTCCTGCTGGGCGGGCCCGGCGGCGGGCGCGGTGGTCCCGGTCGACGCCTCGGCGTCGGCGTCCTCGGCGCCCGCCTCCTCGGCCGCCTCGGACTCGTCGAGGACCTCGGGGTCGCTGGTCAGCGCGGACTCCTCGAGGGGCTCGACCCGGACCTCCCGCTGCTGGCTCGGCACGAGCACCGCGATCGCGAGGAACACGGCGGTGAACCCGATGAGCGGCCCGTAGCCGCGGAACAACCGGTCCCGGGCTGAGGGGATCATGCGGCCGACCTCCTTGCACGTCGGCGGCCGAGGAGGCGGTCGCCTCCGGCCAGGGCGAGCGCCCCGACGAGGCCGCCGAGCCCGACCGCCACCGCCGCGGCGCCGGCCTCGCCGTCCTCGAAGCGCGAGGTCGGGACCGCGGCGCGCACGGGCCGCGTCGCGGTCGCCGCGGCCACCTCGGCGCCGTCGTCCGGCGGGGTGGTGGTGGCGGGGGCGACCTCGACCGGTGCGACCGGTGGGGGTGGCGGCGGCAACTCCGGCGGCGCCGGCATCGGCGGCGGGGGCAGCGCGTCGAGGACGGGCAGCGGCTCGAGCGGCGGGGCGGAGAAGTCGGTGTCCGCGGTGAACGCCTGCGCCCCGCCGGCGAGCACCTCCACCGAACCGGACCCGGCGAGGACGCCGAGCACCACGTCGAGCAGCGTGATCGACAGGGCGACCTTGCAGTCCTCCGCGACCGCCTGCCGCGCCGCCGCCTCGCGGTAGGGCTGGATCGACCCGAAGAAGGGGGCGAGGACCTGCTTGCCGAACGGCGGGTCGACGACCCGGAACGCCATCGGCGTCACCTCCACCTTCCCGTCCTCGACCTCGACGGTCGGCAGGTCGAGCTGGACGCCGAAGGGGCGCAGGAGCTGCTCGAGGCCGCGCTCGAACTCGCCGAAGTCCCGCAGCGCCTCCTCGTGGCTGCGGGGCACGCCGAGCACGGTCGCGGACTCGAAGGTGAACGAGCCGCGTGCCTCCTCCACGTCGCCGCTGCGGGCGAGCGCCTCCCAGCGCGGCTCGGTGAAGGTGAACAGCCCGCCGAACACGCGCAGCTCGTCCGCGGTCACCACGGCGTGCGCCTGGCGCACCCGCCCCTCCAGCCGGCTCGTCACCTCGGTGCGGCCACCGTCGAGCGCCAGGAGGACGACGTCGGTGTCGACCGACTCGGTGAGCGCGCGCGAGGCCGGCAGCGGCGAGGCCATCGCGTCCTGGAAGCCGGCGCGGGGCCCGTGGGGGCCGCCGTCGGTGCCCGGCACGAACACCTCGACCCTGCGGGAGCGGCCGGCGTTCGCCTCCGTCGAGTCGACCCGGGTGACCGGCGGCAGTGTCGCGGGGTTCATCGGCGGCGTGGAGCCGTCGCACTGCTCGACGGCGAACAGCGTCGGCAGCACGCCGAGGTCGAGCGCCCTGCCCTCGGCCGACGCGGTGCGGTCCCGGTACCCCGCGATCGAGCGCCCGTAGGTGAACCCGATGTTCGCGTTGCCCTGGATGATGTTGAGGGTGAACGTGTCGGCGCTCGCCTCGGCCTCGCCGTTGACGAAGTCGTCCGACTGCGCACCCGCCGGCGCCGGCGCGGCCGCCGGCAGCACGAGCGCCGCGGCCGCCGCGGCGAGGAGCGCAGCACGCCGTAGCGGCCGCCGCCCCGCCTCAGCCGTCCTCGAGCGCTCGCACACCCCGCTCCCCCCTGGTCCCCCCTTTGACGAGGAGCGACGGAGGTGGTCGGAGAACCCCCCCGGATCCGACCACCTCCGCAGCTGGCTGAGACAGTAGTCACAGAGTGCGCCCCGTTGTCACTCCATCGGCCGCGACCGGCCCGGATCCGGGGCGCGCCGGTCGGCGCCGCATCCTCGTCGGGGCCGAACTTCGGGCCCGAAGAGTTCAGTGGGAGCCCCGCCGGTGGAGTTCAATGGGTGGGCCCGACGGACGGAGACGAGGACGGCGGCGACGTGTTGTTCCCGACGATGACGTTCGCACTGTTCTTCGTGGCGGTGCTGGGCATCAGCTGGCGGCTGAACGACCGTCCGCTGGAGTGGCGGTGGTTCGTGCTCGCCGCCAGCTACGTGTTCTACGGCTGGGCCGACTGGCGGTTCTGCTTCCTGCTCGCGGGGTCGACGATCGGGAACCACCTGGTCGTCTCGGCGATCCACCGGGCGGCCGGCGACGCGGCGCGCCGCCGCTGGATGGTCGTCGGCGTCGTGCTCAACCTCGCGCTGCTGGGGTTCTTCAAGTACTACGGCTTCTTCGTCGACTCGCTGCTCGCGCTCCTCGAGCCGCTCGGGTTCGCCCCGACCGCCCTGCTCATCCAGGTCGGCCTGCCCGTGGGGATCTCGTTCTTCACGTTCTGCGCGCTCAGCTACGTGATCGACACCTACCGGGGCGAGCAGGAGCCGATCCCGCTGCTCGACTTCGCGGTGTACCTCGCGTTCTTCCCCCACCTCGTCGCGGGCCCGATCGTGCGGGTCTCGGAGTTCGCGCCGCAGCTGCGCCGCCGCCGCAACCCCGAGCAGGTCGACGCGGTGCGGGCGGTGCGGCTGATCTGCCGCGGCCTGTTCAAGAAGGTGGTGATCGCGAACTTCCTCGCCACCGCGATCGTCGACCCGGTCTTCGTCGCACCGTCACGGCACGACAACTGGGAGCTGCTCGTCGGGGCGTGGTCGTACGCGGTGCAGATCTACGCCGACTTCTCCGGCTACACCGACATCGCGATCGGCATCGCGCTGCTGATGGGCCTCAGGTTCCCCGACAACTTCGACCAGCCGTACCGCTCGACCTCGATCCAGGAGTTCTGGCGCCGCTGGCACATGACCCTGTCGCGCTGGCTGCGGGACTACCTCTACATTCCCCTCGGCGGGAACCGGGGCGGGGTGCGGATGGAGTACCGCAACCTCTTCCTCACGATGCTGCTCGGCGGGCTCTGGCACGGCGCGGACTGGACCTTCGTGTTCTGGGGCGCCTTCCACGGGGCGGGGCTGGGCGTCGAGCGCTGGCTCCGGTCGAGGCGGCGGGCGCCGGGAGCGGGTGGCGTGCGCCGGTGGCTCGAGGCGCGGACGCGGGGGTCCCGGGCCGCACCTGCGGGGGACCGCGGCGGCGCGGCCGCGCGCAGCGCGGAGGGCGGGGTCGCCGTCGTGGACGGCGAGGCCCCCGCGGTGTCGGAGCCGTCGCCGTGGCTGGCACGGCTCGCGGTGTTCCACTTCGTGACGCTGGGGTGGATCTTCTTCCGTGCACCCGACTTCGGCACGGCGATCGACTACCTGGTGGCCCTGCTGACGAACTGGGGCACCGGGACCCTCGTCACCTGGGTGGTGCTGCTCGCGGTGGCGGTCGGCATGGTCGGGCAGTTCGTCCCGCGGCGCATCGGCGACGCGCTCGAGTACCGCGCCTCGCACCTGCCGCCGCTGGTGATCGCGGTGGGCGTGGGAATCTGGCTGCTGGTCATCAACCTCCTCGGCCCCCAGGGCGTCGCCCCCTTCATCTACTTCCAGTTCTGACCATGGCCTCCACGCGCACCCACACCGATCGCCCGACGCGCCGTCCCGACGACGCGCCGGCGCGCACCGCGGCGGGCGCGCGTCGCGGCGAGGCGGCGAACGGGCGGCGGGTGCGGCGGGTCCGCGTGCGGCGCACCATGTCGGCCGACGCCGTGTGGAAGGGCACCGTGGTGGCGCTGGCGACCTTCGTCGTGCTCGGGTCCGGGAGCATGGTGCGGTCGGCGGAGGGCATGCCGCTGGGCTGGCAGCGCTCGGTCGCGGTCGCGGTCACCGGTGCGATCGACCGCGTCGCCAACTTCCTCTCGCTGAACCGCCCCTACGACTGGGCGGCCGGCGCGCTCGGCCTGGAGCGCACCGACGCCGACTTCGAGTTCCCCGAGGAGCGAGTGCCGCCGCCCGCCGACGACGCGCCGGGCGCGACGACGACCACCACGACCCTCCCGCCGGTGCGGGTGCCCACCGCCGAGGAGCCGCTGCGCGTGCTGGTCGCGGGGGACTCCACCGCGAAGTCGCTCGGCGAGTCGCTCGCCGGCACGACCGCCGACCGCCCCGAGTTGCAGGTCGACATCCAGGGCGAGATCTCCACCGGGCTCGCGCGCTTCGACTACTTCAACTGGGGCGCCCGGCTCGCGCAGCTGCTCGAGGAGAACGATCCCGAGGTCGTGCTGTTCATGGTCGGGGCGAACGACGGCCAGTCGATCATCGACGGCGACGGCACGATCGTCGCCCAGTTCGACGACCCGGACTGGGCGGACCACTACCGCCGCAGGGTGGCGGGGATCATGGACCTCGTCGAGGGCGGCCCGCGACGCCTGATCTGGGTGGGCGAGCCGGACGTCGGCGCCGCCAACGTCCAGCGCGCGGTGCGGATCGGCAACCAGCTCGCCGAGGAGGAGGCGGCCCGTCGCCCATGGGTCACCTACTTCGACGTGGCGTCGATCGTGGCGGGCGAGGACGGCGGCTACGCAGAGTTCATCACCCTCCCCGACGGCTCCACCGCGCGCTGCTACGCGAGCGACGGGGTGCACCTGAGCGTGCGCTGCCTCGCACGGGTGATGGAGGAGCTGGTGCCGGAGATCAGCAGCCTCTACGACGACGGGGTCAGCCGGTCAGGCCCCTGAGGATCGGCTCGTTCCACCACACCGCGGCCAGGGCGCCCAGCGCGAGCGCCGGACCGAACGGGAAGCGGCTGTCGCGGCGGGCGAGGAGTGCGAGCCCGCCGCCGACCAGGCCGAGGACGCTGCCGAACAGCAACCCGTACACGGGCAGCGCCGGGTGGATCCACGCCGTGAACATGCCGAGCAGCAGCGCGAGGCGCACGTCGCCGAACCCGAGCTTCGCCGGCGCCGCGATCCACAGCACGAAGAACAGCACGAACGCGCCGACCCCGCCCGCGGCCGCCCACAGCAGCCTGCGGTGGTCGCCGCTCGCCAGCGAGGCGGCGGCGAGCAACCCGAGCCCGACCCCCGCGCCGACCCACGGCATCCACCACGGGATGAGCCAGATGCGCAGGTCGATGATCGAGATGGCGGCCAGGACCACGACGAGCCAGAGGTACGGCAGCGCGACCCACGCGCCGTCGAGTCGTGCGACGGTCAGCACCATCGCGGCGGGCAGGGCCACCTGCACGAGCGGGACGGTCCCCGGAAGGGGGGTGCCGCAGTGGGGGCAGCCACGCACCCAGCTGAGGACCGGGGCGACGTCGCGCCAGCCGAGCACGCGGCGGCACCCGGTGCAGCGGGCGTGCCGGTACGAGGCGCGGATCACGGGCCCCGGGTCGTCCGGGGTGCCGACCTCCGCGGCGACGTCACGAGGGGTGAGGGGGCGCAGCTCCTTGAACCGGTGCAGCGGCACGGTGATCGCCCACGCGGCCACCAGGCCCGACAGCGCCACCAGCACGTGCGCGATCAACCCGTTCACCGCTCCACCATCGGCACTCCGCGCACGATCTTGAACCGGCGGGCCCGGATCGGCCCGCTCAGCCCTCGGCCGCGACGCGCTCGCGCACGGCGCGGCGGTCGAGCTTCTGGGCGGCGGTGAGCGGCAGCTCGTCCACGACGACGAGTCGCTCCGGCAGCTTGTGGCGCGCCAGCCGGTCGGCGGCGAAGCCGCGCAGCGACTCGAGCGACGGCACCTTGCCCGGGTCGCTCGGCACCACCACCGCCACGCCGACCTCGCCCATCACCGGGTCCGGTTGCGGGACGATCGCCACCGCGTCCAGGTCCGGGTGCTCGCCGAGCACCGCCTCGACCTCCTCGGGGAAGACGTTGTAGCCACCGCGGATGTACATGTCGGTGCGGCGCCCCGCGAGCACGACCGCGCCGTCGGGGCGGACGCGCGCGAGGTCACCGGTGCGCAGCCAGCCGTCCGGGGTGAGCGCCGCCGCGGTCGCGTCGCGATCGCGGTGGTAGCCGTCCATCACCGCGGGGGAGCGCAGCTGCAGCTCGCCGACCTCGTCGTCGGGCACCGGCCGGTCGCGTTCGTCGACCACCCGGACCTCGACGCCGGGGCGTGGCCGGCCGATCGTGTGCAGCGCCTCGTCGTCGGGTGCGTCGAACGCGGTGCCGAGCCCCACGCCCCCCGACTCGGTGGAGGAGTAGCGGATGGAGTAGGCGGCGCCGAACCGCTGCCGCGCCTCCGCCACGAGCGCGGGTGGCGACGGCGCCCCGCCGGCGATGATCGCCCGGACGTGGGACAGGTCGAGCTCGTCCAGCAGCGGGGAGCGGAGCATCAGCGCGAGCTGGGGGGCGACGACGCCGATCGTCGGCATCCGGTGGCGGCTCACGAGCCGCAGCGCGTCGTCCGCTCGCCACCGGCCCATCACGTGCAGCGTGGAGCCGGTCTGCAGGTACCACGGCAGCTTCAGCGACATGCCCACGTGGGCGAACTGGGTCGAGGCCAGCATGTGCGCGCCGCCGTCCCAGCGGTCCCGGGCCTCGCCGAGGTCGATGTCGCGCACGGCCTCCAGGTGGCGCACCAGGAACCGCGCCGCCTTGGGCCGACCGGTCGTGCCCGAGGTGCAGCAGATCACCGCGAGCCGGTCGGGGTCGTGCGGCGCGACCGGTGGGGGCGGCGCGTCCGAGGCGAGCTCGCCGCCGCGCCCGCCCGGCGCGAGCACGGCCACCGGCGTGCGCAGCGGGAGGCCGTCCGCGGTGTCGGGTGCCGCGATGACCAGGTCCGGCGAGAGGAGCTCGACCTGGGCGGCCCGCTCCACCGCGCCGAGCACCGTGCTCACGCCCGCGACCGCGGCGCCGAGGTGGTCCGCGGCGACCGCCGCGACGAGCCACTCCGGCCCGGACGGCAGCACCAGGGCGACGAGGTCGCCCGGGCCGACGCGCCCCGCCAACCCGGACGCGAGCGCCTGCGCCGCCGAGGCCAGCTCCGAGTAGGTGAGGGCGCCGTGCGGCGAGTCGAGGACGAGCCGGTCGCCGAATCGCCGGGCGGCCTCGTGGGCGGTGCGAGCGAGCACGAGCGGGCATCGTACGCCCGGTCCGACAGGCCCCTGCACCCCTGTCCCGGGCGGGTTTCACGCCGCCCTCGGCGGTATTCCTGACGATGATCAGCACCCCTGTGACGATCGCAACATCCGATAAATCGACAAGTGCACGACTACACGACCACACTGGGTCCTGACGCAGATCGCGTCTGGTCCGAGTCCCGAGCTCCAGGGACCTGAAGGAAGGGGAGCGAGTGTCCGACCAACGACCGAGCCCGGCGGGAGGGGCGGCGAACGGCCGCACCACCGACCGGCCGGAGAACCCGTACTCAGCAGCGATGATGGTGCTCGCCGGCGGCGTCGCGATGGTGATGATCATCCTCGCCGTGGCCTTCACCGCGAACCGCGACGGCGGGTCCGGTGAGGGTGGCGGCGGCGCGGCGGCGGCCCCGGTGCCCGTGTCGCTGAGCGAGTTCGCGATCACCCAGCCGCTCGAGGTCGCACCCGGCGGCGCGCTGAACGTCGTCAACGACGGTTCGCAGGTCCACAACCTCGTGATCGAGGGTGACGGGCGGACCGCCGACCTCGCGAGCGGCGAGTCCGAGACGCTGACCGTGGACCTCGACGAGGGCGAGTACCTCGTCTACTGCGACATCCCCGGGCACCGCGACTCGGGCATGGAGGGGATGCTGAAGGTCAGCGAGTCCGCCGGTGCCGCATCGGCCCCCGCGGGTGGCATGGACATGCCGATGCCCGCGAGCGGCGGCAACATCGACTGGGACGCCATGGACATCGCCATGGAGGAGTCCTTCCAGCCGTTCCTCGAGATGGTCGAGACCGGCGAGCCCAACACCGAGGGCCTGGGCGGCCAGGACCTCGAGCCGACGATCACCCCGGACGGCTACAAGGAGTGGACGCTGACCGCCGAGATCGTCGAGTGGGAGGTGTCGCCCGGGCAGGTCGTCGAGGCCTGGACCTACAACGGCACGGTTCCCGGCCCGACCCTGCGCGGCGAGGTCGGCGACAAGATCCGGGTGCGGCTGATCAACAAGCTGCCCATGGGCACCGACGTCCACATGCACGGCATGGTCCTGCCGAACGAGATGGACGGCGTCGCGCCGATCACCCAGGAGCTGGTCAAGCCGGGTGAGGAGTTCGTCTACGAGTACGAGGTCACCGAGCCGGCAGTCGCGATGTACCACCCGCACCACCACGGCCAGATGCAGGTGCCCAACGGCATGTGGGGCGCCATGATCTTCTCGCCCAAGGGCGGTGGCGGTTCCGCGGACTACACGATCCCCCGTGGCCGCACGGTCAGTGGTGTCGAGATCCCCGCGGACCTCGAGATCGCCCAGGAGCACAACATGGTGCTCAACGACGCCGGCGTCATCGGCCTGTCGCTCAACGGCAAGTCGTTCCCGGCGACCCAGCCCTACGCGCTGAAGCAGGGCGACTGGGTGCTCGTCAACTACTACAACGAGGGCTACACGTACCACCCGATGCACCTGCACCAGTTCCCGCAGCTGGTCGTGGCACGTGACGGCATCCCGCTCGACTCGCCGTACTTCGCCGACACCGTCACCGTCGGTCCGGGCGAGCGGTACACGGTGCTGTTCAACGCCTCCGCACCCGGGGTGTGGGTGTGGCACTGCCACATCCTCAACCACGCCGAGAACGACGACGGCATGTTCGGCATGGTCACCGCGGTGAAGGTGGACTGACCCCGGCGCACCGCCGGAACGACGGAACCTCAAGCGTGCACCGCCCCGGGTCGATGACCCGGGGCGGTGCTGTTCCTCCCCGCGTTCGCACGCCCCCTCCTGCTCGCCGCGTCGGCGCTCGGCAGCGCCGCCCTGCTCGCGGTCACCGGGCTCGCCGGGGCCTCGACCCCCGGGGTTGCCGGAGGGTCCTACAGCGCGTCCGAGCTCGGCATCGAGGTGTCCCGGCCCGTGACCGGCCGGCCCGCCCGCGACGTCGCCGGTGTGCGGCCCGCCGAGGGCGGGACGCCGGTGCACGTCGACGGCGTGCCGCCCGCGGTCCCGCCGACCACGGCGCCCGAGGGCACCTTCGTCACGCCCGGCGAGCGCCTGGGCATCGCCGGGTGCCCCCTGTTCCCACGCGACCACGCGTTCCACGCGTCGATCGGCCGCCTCCCGGTGCACCCGCGGTCCGACGCGATGGTCGCCGCCGCCGGCGGCTCGTCGGTGCACCTCGACGCCGGGTTCTCCGCACGCCCCTGGCAGGGCGCCCGGGCGGGCATCCCCGTCAACCTCGCGGACTCGCGCACCTCGCAGCTCGTGGAGGTGATCGCAGGCACCGGCGCCGCGGCCTCGGATCCCGGACCCCACCCGGTCCCCGCCGCCCCCCGCTTCGAGGGCTGGCCGTCGATCCGGTGGGACAAGCACCTGCTGGTCGTCGACCCGGCCACCTGCACCTCGCACGAGATGATCGGCGTGACGCCACCGGGCGCGAACCTGCTCGGGCTGTGGATGGCGGAGAAGGTCGTGAGGGTGGACCTGCGCTCGAACGCCTACCGCCCCGGTGGCACGGTCAAGGTGTCGGGCGTGTCGCTGCTGGCCGGGATGGTCCGCTACGACGAGGTCGCGTCCGGCGACGTGGACCACGTCGTCGGCATGAGCATCCCGAACGCGCGGGCGGGTGCGCCGGTGTGGCCCGCACGCGCCTCCGACGGCACCAACCCTGACCCCGACGCCCCGCCGATGGGCACGTGGCTGCGGCTGCGCGACGACGTGGACCTCTCCGCGCTCGGCCCCCAGGCGCGGGTGATCGCGCAGGCGCTGCGCGACCACGGCGCGGTGATCACCGACACCGGCGGCCGCTGGGTGCTCAACGGCGAGCCGGACGTGCGCTGGGACGACCGCGACCTCAACACGCTGCGCACGCTGACCTTCGCGGACTTCGAGGTCGTCGACCCCTCTCCGATGGTCGTCGACCGCGGCTCGCTGCGCATCCGCTGACCGCGCCCCGCACGGTTCTGTTCGGCGGATGACTACCGTTTCGGCGTCATCTGCTGAACAGAACAGGAGTCGCCCGCGTGCGTGAGGTGCTCGGACCGGGATCGATGTCGTTGGAGGGCCGCCGTGCGCTCGTGACCGGCGCCGCGCGCGGCATCGGGCGGGCCACCGCGCTCGCGCTCGCCCGCTTCGGCGCGGACGTCGCGGTGTGCGACCGGCTCGGCGACGAGCTGGCCGGCACCGTCGCGGAGCTCGAGGGCCTCGGTCGCGAGGCGCCCTCCGCGGTGCTGGACGTGCGCGACACCGAGGCCGTGCAGGCCTGGGTCGACGAGCTCGAGGGGAGCTGGCCCGGCCTGCACGTGCTGGTCAACAACGCCGGTGGCGGGTTCTTCGCCGAGGTCGCCGCGGTCAGCGCGAAGGGCCAGGCCGCGCTCGTCGCCGAGAACTTCACCCAGGTCGTCGACGTCACCCGGTCGTGCCTCGCGCTGCTGCGGTCCGGCGCGACGGGGACGCCGGGCGGCGCGTCGATCGTGAACATCACCTCGGTCGAGGCCCACCGCGCGGGGCCCGGGTTCGGCATCTACTCCGCGATGAAGGCGGGGGTCGAGAACCTGACCAGGACCCTCGCGCTCGAGCTCGCGACCGACCGCGTGCGGGTCAACGCGGTCGCGCCCGACATGATCCCGACCCCCGGCGACGCCGGCCTCACCGACGACTCCGGCGCGCTGGCCAACGCCGACTGGGCGCCGACGCCCTGGCCCGAGGAGGGCCACCCCGACGACGTCGCCGCGGCCGTGGTCTGGCTCGCGTCGCCGATGAGCCGGTTCGTCACCGGCTCGACCGTGCACGTCGACGGCGGCACGCTCGCCGCGTCGGGGTGGAAGCGGCGCGCCGACGGCAGCGGGGGCTGGGTGCTCTGAGGCGGCCCCGTCCACCGATCGGTCCGGGCGCTGGACGGCCCCACCGGCGCGGGGTCCCGCGACGGCGACCCGCGGCGCCGGGTCGCCGGTCCCTCCGGCCCGCTACGATCTGACGGTCCGTCAGATCCGAGGAGGAGGACCTCGTGGCCGAACCCACCCCCCGGCAGGCACCCCTCGCGGGCCTGCGCGTCGTCGAGGTGTCGCTGCTCGGCCCCGGCGCGGTCGGACTCCACCTCGCCGACCTCGGCGCGGACGTCATCAAGGTCGAGCCGCCCCAGGGCGACTACATCCGCCAGATGACCTGGCCGATCATCGAGGGCTCGTCGCTGCTGCACTGGCACATCCACCGCGGCAAGCGCTCGGTCACCCTCGACCTGCGCACCGAGGAGGGCAAGGAGGTCTTCCGCGACCTGGTGCGCGACGCCGACGCCGTGATCGAGGCGATGCGGCCCGGCGCCCTCGCCAAACGGGGGCTCGGCTACGAGGACCTGCGCGAGATCAACCCGCGCATCGTGTTCTGCACGATCTCGGGCTACGGCATGACCGGCCCCTACGCGGACCTGCCCAGCCACGGCATCGCGTACGACACCTGGGCGGGCCTGGTGAACCCCGCGTACGACGACGACGGGTTCCCCTACATCCCGGAGCACCCGTCGACCGGCATCCACGCCGGGCCGCTGTTCGGCGCGTTCGGGCTGCTCGCGGGGGTGCTGCGCGCCCGCGAGACCGGCGAGGGCTGCTTCCTCGAGATCGCCCAGTCCGACGCCGCGGCCGCGATGGACTGGTACCGCAGCGAGACCTGGAAGGCCTACGAGCGCCCCGAGTCCGAGGTCACCGGCAACGCCGCCGACAACTACGAGCGCCGCGCCCCGGGCACCGCGGGCATGCGCGACGGCGTGCGCTACCAGATCTACGAGTCCGCCGACGGGCACGTGCTCTTCATGGCCTCCGAGCAGGAGTTCTGGCGCAACTTCTGTGCGGGCGTGGACCGCATGGACCTGTTCGAGCGCTGGCCCGGCTCCAAGTTCGGTGACCACGCGAAGGGCAACACCGAGCTGCGCGCCGAGCTCGCGAAGATCTTCCGGACCAGGACGACCGCCGAGTGGGTCGCCTGGTCCGGCGAGCACAACACGACGATCGCGCCGGTCAACACCCCGAAGACGCTCGCGGACGACCCGCAGTTCCAGGCCCGGCTGGGGTTCCTGCCGCACGAGCGGCACGGTGCCGACATGCTCCCGTACCCGGTGAAGTTCGTCGGCGAGGAGCCGGTCGTGCCGGCGAAGGCGCCCTCGGCCGGTGAGCACAACGACCAGGTGCTCGCCGAGCTCGGCTACTCCCCGGAGCGCATCGCCGAGCTGCGCGAGGCGGGCGCGCTCGGCCGGCCACGCGACGAGTAGGGCGACGCCGCATCGGCCATGGGTCGCTCGTTCGAGTTCCGGATCCGCACCGAGCTCGCCGCTCCCGCCGGTGACGTCTGGCGCCACGCGACCTCGATGGCGGGGGTCAACGAGGAGCTGGCGCCGTGGGTGCGCATGACCCACCCGCCGAGGCTCGCCGACCTGTCCTCCGGGCCCCTGGCGCTCGGCGAGGTGCTGTTCCACAGCTGGCTGCTCGCCTTCGGCTGGGTGCCCTTCGACCGCCACTCGCTCCGCCTCCTCTCGGTGGACGACCGCGGCGACGGCGGCGGGGCGTTCGTCGAGGACAGCACGAGCTGGATGCAGCGGCGCTGGCGGCACGAGCGCTCCGTGGACCCGGTGGGTGACGGCTGCGTGGTCGAGGACCGCCTGGTGGTCGAACCGCGGCTGCCGGTCGGCGCGCTGGCGCGCCCGGTCGTCGCCGCGCTCTTCGCGCACCGCCACCGGCAGCTGGTCCGGAGGTTCGGCGCACCGGCGGGTGCCGGCGCCGGCGTGCCGGACGGGCCGACGGGGGTGCGCCGGTACGATCGCGCCGCGGCGCGGCAGCGCCGACGGCCATGACGACAGGGGGGTCCGTGACCGAAGAGGGGGCCAGGGGAGACCTGCGCTGGGGCACCACCCCGGCGCTCCTGCAGGACGCGACGCGACGGCGCGGCGACGCCGAGGCGGTGGTCGACCGCTCCGTCGAGCCGGCCGTGCGGCTCGGGTTCGGCGAGCTGCTCGAGCGGTCCCGGCAGCTCGCCGCGGCGCTGATCGGCGCGGGGATCCAGCCGGGGGACCGGGTCGCGATCTGGGCGCCGAACTGCTGGGAGTGGATCGTCGCGCTCTTCGGGCTCCACTCCGCCGGCGCGGTGCTGGTCCCGCTCAACACCCGGTACAAGGGCATCGAGGCGGGCGACATCCTCCGCCGCAGCGGTGCCCGGTTGCTGTTCACGGTCGAGGGGTTCCTCGGCAACGACTACGCGTCGATGTTGGACGAGCCCGAGGTCGGCGAGCTGCCCGACCTCGAGCGGATCGTGCTGCTGCGCGACACCGGCACCCGCCCCGACGGCGTCCTCGGCTGGGACGAGCTCCTCGCGCTCGCCGCCGGCGTGGACCCCCAGCTCGTCGAGGACCGGGTGGCGGGCCTCGACACGGCGTCGGTGTCGGACCTCATCTTCACCTCCGGCACCACCGGCCGCCCCAAGGGGGTCGTGCAGACCCACGGGCAGTCGCTGCGCGCCGCGTCGGACTGGGCCGACATCGTCGGGCTCCGCGCGGACGACCGCTACCTCTGCATCAACCCGTTCTTCCACACCTTCGGCTACAAGGCGGGCATCCTCACGTCGCTCATGGCCGGCTCCACGCTCGTGCCGATGCCGACCTTCGACCTCGACGCGGTGCCCGCGGCGATCACCGAGGAGCGCATCACGACGATCCCCGGGCCGCCGACCATCTACCAGACGCTGCTGAACCACCCGGGCTTCGACCCCTCCACCGCGGACTCGCTGCGCCTCGCGGTCACCGGCGCGGCGGTCGTGCCCGTCGAGCTCGTGGAGCGCATGCGCGACACCCTCGGCTTCGAGACCGTGGTCACCGCGTACGGGCTCACCGAGTGCTGCGGGTTCGCCACGATCTGCCGCAGCGACGACGACCCCGAAACGATCGCGACGACCTCGGGGCGCGCGTTCCCCGGCGTGGAGGTCGCGGTGATGGACGACCACGGCTCGCTCCTGCCGCCCGGCACGCCGGGGGAGGTGGTGGTGCGTGGCTACAACGTGATGCAGGGCTACTTCGAGGACCCCGAGCAGACCGCCGAGGCGATCGACGCGCAGGGGTGGCTCCACACCGGCGACATCGGCGTGATGGACGAGCGGGGCTACCTGCGCATCACCGACCGCAAGAAGGACATGTTCATCGTCGGCGGGTTCAACGCGTACCCGGCCGAGATCGAGCAGCTGCTGCTGGCCCACCCCGACATCGCGCAGGTCGCGGTGGTCGGCGTGCCGGACGAGCGGCTCGGCGAGGTCGGCCACGCGTTCGTCGTCCCGGTCGCCGGCACCACGCCGGACGGCGACTCGATCGTCGCGTGGGCCCGCGAGCACATGGCGAACTTCAAGGTGCCGCGGCGGGTCGAGATCGTCGACTCGCTCCCGCTCAACGCGAGCGGCAAGGTGCTCAAGTACGAGTTGCGCGACCGCGCCGCGGCCGCGCTCGCAGACGATCCCGCCCCGTGAGCACGACGGCGGGGACGGGAGGACCAGCGTGAAGTTCTGCCACGGGCTCATCGGTGCCGACCCCCTCCACTGGGGGCGCCTCGCGAAGGCGTGCGAGGAGGCCGGGTTCGACTCGGTCGCGGTGTCGGACCACGTCGTGTACCCGTCGAACCTGCGCTCGAAGTACCCGTACACCCCCGACGGCACCCCGATGTTCAGCCCGGACGAGGACTGGCCCGACGCGTGGGTGGCGATCGGCTCGATGGCGGCGGTGACGACCCGGCTGCGGTTCATCACCAACGTGTACGTGCTGCCGGCGCGCAACCCGTTCGTCGCGGCGAAGGCGATCGGCACCGCGGCGCACCTCTCGGGTGGGCGGGTCGGCCTGGGCGTCGGCGCCGGGTGGATGCGCGAGGAGTTCGACCTGCTCGAGCAGCCGTGGGAGCGCCGCGGGGCGCGCATGGAGGAGTCGATCGAGGTCATGCGCAAGCTGTGGGGCGGCGGCATGGTCGAGCACCACGGCGAGTTCTACGACTTCGACCCGGTCGAGATGCGCCCGGCGCCGCCCGGTCCGGTGCCGATCTACGTCGGCGGCCACTCCGAGGTCGCGCTGCGCCGGGCAGCGCGGATCGGCGACGGCTGGCTCGGGATGCACTACACGCCCGACGAGGTCGTCGCCCGCTGCGAGGACCTCCAGCGCCACCGCGAGGCCGAGGGCACCGCGGACCGGCCGTTCGAGGTGATCGTGTCGCCGCTCGCGCCGCCCACCCCCGAGCTCCTGGAACGGCTCGAGGCCGCAGGGGTGACGACGATCCTGACCTCGTCGTGGATGGGCAACGGGCTGCGCGCCCCCGAGGTCGGGCGTGCCGAGGAGATGATCGCCGCCTACGGAGAGCGGTTCATCCGGTGACCGGGGCGGGGCGCGGGGCGGTCGACCCGTTCGACGACCCCGGTCCGTCCCCGCGCCGCGGCCGCGGCGGGCGCCTGCCCCGTCGGCGCGACGTGCCGAACACCCGGCCGCTGCCCGAGTGGGTGAAGCGCCTCGCGTGGGTGCTCGACGACGCGTTCGAGGTGCCCGGGCTGCCGGGCCGGCGCGTCGGCGTCGACGGGCTGATCGCGCTCGTGCCGGTCGTCGGCGACGCCGCCGGGATCGTCGTGGCCGTCGTGATCGTCGTGGCCGGTGTCGCCGCGGGGGTGAGCCTGCCGACGGTGCTGCGGATGATGCTCCACGTCGGGGTCGAGGCGGTGGTCGGGCTGGTGCCGGTCCTCGGCGCCGTGTTCGACATGGCCTACAAGGCCAACAACCGCAACGTCCGGCTCATCGAGGCCGACCTCGCGGACCGGGCCGCGACGCGGCGCTCCAGCATCCGGGTGCTCGTGACCGCCGTGGTGGTCCTCGTGGCCACCTCGGTCCTGCTCGTCGGGATCGTCGTCGCCGCCGTCGCGGTGCTGATCTGGCTGCTGGCTCGGTGGTTCTGAGCGGACTGGGTAGCGTTCGTCCCGTGGCCACACCCGAGGATCGGAACCGACGCGGTGCTGCGGCGTCCGAGGAGGCGGACCGCGACGCCGAGAGCGGCCCGCGCGCCGTCGACGGGCGGGTCCCCGGCCGCCGGGGCCGCGCGACGCGTCGCCGCCTGCTCGAGTGCACCCGCGCGCTGCTCGAGACGACCTCGTACCGCGACCTGAAGGTGGTCGACATCGCCCGCGAGGCCGGCACCTCGCCGGCGACCTTCTACCAGTACTTCCCCGACGTGGAGGCGGCGCTGCTGTCGCTCGCGGACGAGGTGATCGGCGAGTCGGCCGAGCGGCTCACCCGCCCGGTGCGCGAGGCGAACTGGCACGGCCGTGGCGCGTACGCGGCCTGCGAGCTCGTGGCCCGGTCGTTCCTGGAGTTCTGGGCGGACCACTCCTCGCTGATGGCGGTCATCGACCTGGTCGCGCTGCAGGGCGACCCCCGCTTCCGTGACGTGCGGACCGAGGTCGTGAGCCCGTTCACGCTCGCCGCGGCGGAGGTGATCCGCGCCCAGCAGGACGCCGGCAACGTGCCGAAGGACATCAACCCGATCGCGACCGCGGTCGTGCTCGTGTCGATGCTGTCCCACGTGGCCGCCCACCAGGAGCGCATCCAGCACGCCGGGGTGCGTGAGCCGGACGTGCTGCGGGCGATGAGCCGCATGATCTTCACCGGCGTGACCGGCCAGCCACCCCCGGACTGACCCACCTCCGCTCCGCACCGCCGCCCTCTCCGTTCTGTTGCCCGGAACTGCGGGTGCACCCGCAGTTCCGGGCAACAGAACGGGGTGGGGTGTCAGGCGAACGGGCGGGGTCGCATCCCCTCGACGCAGCCGAGGTCCGGTCGTTCGGGGGAGGCGAGGAACGAGCGCAGGACCGACGTGGTGCACGGCTCGGCGAGCATCGGCGAGTGGCCGGCGCGGGGCACCTCCACGTAGGTGGCGGACAGGCGCGCCGCGACGTCTGCCGCGCCCGCCGCGGGCGTGACGGGGTCGAGCTCGCCGGCGACGACCAGCGTCGGCGGCGGATCCTCGACCAGCACGGGTGTCGCGAACCCGCCGTCCACGGGCTCCACCGGCCACTCGTCGCAGTAGGGCAGGGCGCTCGCCAGCAGGACGGTCGACGTCCGCCCGGAGGTGCCGTCGGGAGCGGTCGCCCGGCCACCGGCATCGGCGCACTCCACGGAGAGGAACGCGCCGGCCGCGGTCGCTCGCAGCGCCGGCAGGACCTGCCCGGCGACCGCACCGAGCAGCGTGCCGTCGTCCCCCGCGACCGCCTCGACCATCGCGGGCAGCTGGGCGATCACCTCGGTGTCGTAGAGCGCGGCGTGGAGCCCCGCGAAGAGGTCCGCCCCGGCGACGGTCAGCTCTCGGGCGCTGAGCTCGCCGCCGTCGACGACCACGTGGGCGGGACGCTCGTCGAACCGGGCGAGTGTCCGCTCGAGCGATCCGGCGAGGTCGGGGTGGGCAGCGGCGCAAGCGTCGTCCCGTTCGCACGCGTCGAGCAGCCGTTGCACCGCGAGCTCGGGGTCCGCGGGGGCCGCGCCCGGCGGGTCGACCCCGTCGAGCACGAGCGCGCGCACGCGATCCGGATGGGTCCGCAGGTAGTCGAGCGCGAGCCGCGTCCCGTAGGACTGCCCGACGAGGGTGAGCTGGTCCGCGCCGAGCGCGATCCGGAGGTCCTCCAGGTCGGCGGTCGAGGCGGGCGTGTCGTAGTGGTCGAGCCCGACCCCGGCGCGGCGGAGCCGCTCGTGGCAGCGCCGCAACGCCGCGCCCACCACGTCACGCTCGTGCCCGTACGGGGCGTCGGTGGCGAGCACCTGCAGCAGCGCCTCGGCGTGCTCGGGGCACTCCAGCCGGGGTGTCGCCCTGCCCGCGCCGCGCTGGTCGTAGAGCACGAGCTCGCCGTCGCCGTCGCCGACCACGTCCGCGGTGGACCACAGCGCCCAGTCGTCCACCACCCCCGCGCCGGGCCCTCCGTGCAATACCACCACGGGCGCCTGCCCGGACGATGGGCTGCCGAGCCGGAGCACCGGCAGCTCCACCTGGCGGCCGGTGGGGTCGGCCCGGTCCTCGGGCGCGGCGAGGCTCTGGCAGCGGAACCCGGCCGCCTCCGCTGCCGGGTCCGTGCACGGGGTGTCGACGAGCCGGGGCGCCGCGGCGCGCTCCCGCCGGCGCTCCCCGTCCGGCCCGCGCTGACCGGCTCCCGGACGCTCGCCGTGGCCGCGGGCCCGCTCGGGGCCGCCCCCCGAGCTGCACCCGCCCAGCGCGACCGCGACCACGACCACCGCGGCGACGGCGGTGAGCGCGGGTCTCGGCAGGGCGTGTCGCACGGCGACATCCTCGCGGACCGCCGGATGGGCGCCGCACGATGCGCGGTCTAGGATCTGACGGTCCGTCAGAAACCGCACGGGGGGCGCCGTCATGGATTTCGAGTTCTCACCGGAACAGCAGGCGTTCCGCGACGAGGTCCGGGCCTTCTGCGACGAGCACGACGATCCGGAGATCTTCGACGTCACCCGCGAGAACATGGCCCAGATCGTCGACACGCCGAAGCGCCGGGCCTTCATGAAGGAGATCGGGCGCAAGGGCTGGCTCGGGATGACCTGGCCGAAGGAGTACGGCGGGTCCGAGGGCGAGGGCGTCTACGAGTACATCCTCAACGAGGAGCTCGCGGGGCGTGGCGGCCCGCAGATCGGCAAGGGCGTCGGCATCATCGGCAAGACGCTCATCGCTCACGGCTCCGACTTCCTGAAGCAGAAGTTCCTGCCGATGATCCTCGAGAACGAGGTCGAGTTCGCCGTCGGCTACTCCGAGCCCAACGCGGGGTCCGACGCGGCGTCGATGCGGCTCAAGGCCGTGCGCCACACCGCGGAGGACGGCACCACCGGCTGGCTGCTGAACGGGCAGAAGACGTGGACGACCTCGGCGCACTTCGCCGAGTGGTACTGGTGCGGCGCGCGCACCGACCCGGACAACAAGCACATGGGCATCACGCTGATGCTCATCCCGATGGACCACCCGGGCATCACGATCAACGGGATCTGGACCATGGGCGACGAGCGCACCAACGAGGTGTGGCTCGACGACGTGTTCGTGCCCGACGAGTACGTGGTCGGCGAGGTCAACCACGGGTTCCGCTACATCTCCCAGGCGCTGGACCTCGAGCGGTTCACGATGTTCACGTTCTCGCCGATCAAGCAGCGCCTGGACCTGCTGACCGACTACGTGCGCACCGCCGAGCGCGACGGCGAGCCGCTCAAGGACGACCCCGTGGTGCGGTCCCGCATGGCGAACCTGCACACCGAGGCCGAGGTCGCCCGGGTGATGGGCCTCAAGTTCGTGGCCGAGGCGATGAAGGTCGAGAAGGCGGCCCGCGAGGGCAAGGAGTTCCAGCCGCCGACCGTCGCCGCGTCGGAGTACAAGCTGTTCGCGACCGAGCTGTCGAAGCGGCTCGCGAACGCGTCGATGGACATCGCCGGCCCCGGCTCGCAGCTGCGGGTCCGCACCGAGGACGCGCCGATGGAGGGCCGCTCCGAGTCGACCTATCGGTACACCGTGATCGACACGATCGGCGGCGGCGCCTCGGAGATCCAGAAGAACATCATCGCCCGCCGCGGCCTGGGCCTCCCCAAGAACTTCTGACGTGTCGGGCATCGTGACCCCGGCCCGTCCTGTCCTGCAGGACGCGCGCTGGAGGGGTCGTCCTGCAGCACGGAACGGGGTGGCGAGGTGACCGTCGCCGCGCTCGACGGGGTGCGGGTGCTCGACCTCGCCTCGGTGGGTCCCGGGGCGCGGGCGTCGCGCATCCTGGCCGACTACGGCGCCGACCTGGTGAAGGTCGGCGCGGTGCCACGTGCCGGCGCGGTGCAGATCGTGCCGCCGTACTACGCCTACTCCGGCAACCGCGGTGCCCGGCGCGCGCTGTTCGACCTCAAGTCCGACGGCGGGCGCGAGGCGTTCCTGCGCCTCGCGGAAACCGCGGACGTGGTCATCGAGTCGTTCCGGCCCGGCGTCGTCGACCGGCTCGGCATCGGCTACGACGCGGTGCGGGCCCGCAACCCGCGCATCGTGTACTGCTCGACCAGCGGCTTCGGCCAGACCGGGCCACGCAGCGGCTGGGCGGCGCACGACCTGAACTACCTCGGCGTCGGCGGGTTCCTGCACTGCTCCGGCCGGCAGGCCGACGGGCGCCCGGCGCTGCCCGGCGCGACGGTCGCCGACATCGCAGCCGGGGGCATGCAGGCCGCCATGGCGGTCATGGCCGCGTTGCTGCGCCGGGAGCGCACCGGCGAGGGCGAGCGGCTCGACGTGTCGATCGCGGACGGGGTCGTGGCGATGATGTCGCTCTACGGCGACGAGTACCTCGCCACCGGGACGGAGCCGGGGCCGGGGCACTACATCCTCACCGGCCGCTACGCCTGCTACGACACCTACACCTGCGCGGACGGCCGCCACGTCGCGGTCGGCGCGATCGAGCCCCAGTTCTGGCGCAACCTGTGCCGGCTGCTCGGGCTCGAGCAGTACGCGGACGCGCAGCTGGACGACGAGCGCCAGGACGAGATCCGGGCCGCGATGGCGGAGGTGTTCGCGACGCGCACCCGCGACGAGTGGGTCGCCGAGCTCGGCCCCGCGGACACCTGCGTGAGCGAGGTCAACACGGTGCCCGAGGCGCTCGAGGACGAGCAGTACACCCACCGGGGCGTGGTCGCCGACGCGGTGCACGCGACCGAGGGGCCGTTCCGGCAGGTCGCGCCGATCTGGGCGGGCACCGTCGCACCGGACGGCCCGTACGAGATCCGGGAGGGGACGGTGACCGACACCGCCGAGCTGCTGGTCGAGGCGGGCATGGACGCCACGGAGGTGCAGGAGTTGAACGACGCAGGAGCGGTCGCGTGAGCGCCACGAACGAGGCCGGGGTGGAACTGCCCGAGCGGGTCGCCGCGATGATCGGCACCCCGATGTACCCGGAGACGGCGACGTTCCCGGTCGAGCGGAGCTACGCGTACAACACGCTGGCCGCCACCCAGAACGGCAACCCCCTCTACTGGGACGACGGCGTCGCGGACGAGCTGACCGGCGGGTTCACGATGCCGCCGACGACCCTGTCGCTGTGGATGCGCCCGCACCACTGGGAGCCGGGCGCCGAGGGCGAGCAGCTCGCGCTGAAGGTCCACTTCGACCTCAAGGAGATCTTCGGGCTGCCCGAGGCGGTGATGACCGACAACACGATGGTGTTCCACGAGCCGGTCCGCCCCGGCGACGTGATCTCGAACTCCCAGGTGCTGCGGTCGGTGTCGGCCCCGAAGACCACGAAGCTCGGCACCGGGAGGTTCTGGGTGATCGACGTGGAGTTCCGCAACCAGGACGGCACCCTCGTGGGCGTCGAGTCCTACACCGGGTTCGGCTACGTGCGGGCAGGTGCGGAGTGAGCGCGGCGGCACCGGTCCTGTTCGGCGACGTGTCGGTCGGCGACGAGCTCCCGCGGCTCGAGGTCGACGTCACCCCGACCACGGTGGTGCTCGGCGCGCTCGCCAGCCGCGACTGGCGGCCCATGCACCACGACTTCAAGTTCGCGACCGAGCGCAACGGCGTGCGCGACATCTTTCTCAACACCCCGAACCAGGCCGCGTGGTTCGAGCGCTACGTCACCGACTGGACCGGCCCCCGTGGCCGGCTCGGCCGGATGACGTTCCGCATGCGCGACTCGGTGTTCCCCGGCGACCGGATGGCGTTCTCCGCGACGGTCACCGGGGTCGAGCGCGACGACGCCGGCTGCGGGTGGGTGTCGCTGGAGGTGACCCTCACCGCAACCGAGGAGGGCGGGCCGGAGCGGGTCGCGACGACCTGCTCGCTGCGCGTCGCCCTGCCCGACGCCCCCGACGACAACCCGTGGTCCCGCTCCGGGGACCGCTGGAACCCCTGATCCCCTCGCCTCCCGGCGAGCACCGAACTCCCGAGCACCGAGCTGACAGGAACGGACGATGCTGAACCTCGACTTCACCGAAGAGCAGGACATGCTGCGCGAGATGGTGCGCGGCGTGCTGGCGCAGTACGCCTCGAACGAAGCGGTGCGCGCGCTGGAGGACGACCCCGTCGGCTACTCGCCGGAGCTGTGGAGCCAGCTCGGCGAGCTCGACCTGCTGGGCCTCCTGCTGCCGGCCCGGTACGGCGGGTCGGAGATGTCGATGCTCGAGGGGGTCATCCTCTACGAGGAGCTCGGCCGGTCGCTCGCGCCGGTGCCGCACCTGGTCAGCTGCGTGCTCGGCGCGGGCGCGCTGGTGAGGGCCGGGTCCGACGAGCAGCGCGACGCGTGGCTGCCCCGGTTGGCGTCGGGTGACGCCATCCTCACCCCCGCCTGGTTGGAGCCCGGCAACAGCTTCGGGCCGAAGGGCGTGCAGGTGCGTGCCGAGGCCGACGGTGACGGGTTCCGCATCAGCGGCACCAAGCAGCACGTCCACTTCGCATCTTCCGCCGACCGGCTGGTGGTGCTGGCCCGCACCGGCGACGCCCCCGAGGCCGTCGACCTCTTCCTCGTCGACCCGAACGCGGAGGGGGTCACCCTCACCCAGAAGATGTCGATCAGCTCCGACACCCAGTACCGGGTCGACCTGGACGGCGTGCAGGTCACCGCGGCCGACCGCATCGGCGGCGCGGGGACCGGTTGGGCCACCTGGGAGCGGGTGATGGAGGAGGGGATGATCCTCGCCGCCGCGCTCGCGACGGGCGGCGCCGAGTACGCGCTCGACATCACCGTGCAGTACTCGAAGGACCGCGAGCAGTTCGACAAGCCGCTCGGCGCGTTCCAGGCGCTGGCGCACTACATGGCCGACGCGAAGACGGCGATCGACGGGGCGAAGATCCTCGTGTACGAGGCCGCGTGGGCGCACTCGGTCGGCAAGCCCCTCGCCCGGCTCGCCCCGATGGCGAAGCTGTTCGCCTGCAACACCTACCGGGACACCACCGCGATGGCCCAGCAGATCTTCGGCGGGGTGGGCTTCACCCTCGAGTACGAGATCCAGCTGTACTTCCGCCGGGCGAAGCAGCTCCAGCTGTCCTGGAACGACACCCGCCGCTGCGAGGACCTGATCGCTGCTGCGGTGCTCGACGGCGAGGGGGACGATGAGGCGGCCTGACCGCTCGCAGGATCTTCACCCCGACTCAGGGCCCTGTGAGGAGCTCCCTCCACAGGGCTCTGACGCGTTCGGGGTGGACATCCAGCGTCCGATCCGTAGACTGCGATTCGGAGACCATGAGGAAGGGGTGGATGGTCCCGTTGGGGCTAACCAAGCGCTACACACGTAACTGGACTGAGTGGGTGCGGCTGCCACGAGTAGCGGGGCGTGCAGCGCCCGGTCCGTCCCTCGTAGCGGCTACGCCGCGATCAGGTTCCTTGAGGAGAAGCTCGCCCCTCTGACGGACCTACTGGTCCGTCCCTCGTAGCGGCCACCACGCCTCCCGCCGGGCCGCTTCGATGTCCGCGTCTCTGACGGACCTACTGGTCCGTCCCTCGTAGCGGCTGCACCGTCCACGGAATCCCCCGAAGCGTCTTCCTCGGCTCTGACGGACCTACTGGTCCGTCCCTCGTAGCGGCTTGGCGTGCGGGCCCGCCATCGGCCCCTGGCAGCTCTGACGGACCTACTGGTCCGTCCCTCGTAGCGGGAAGTTCGAGATCGAGATGGACGGCAACGAGCTGCCGACTCTGACGGACCTACTGGTCCGTCCCTCGTAGCGGCCGGTACTTGCGGCTACGGGTGTGCTCCCGGGGGACTCTGACGGACCTACTGGTCCGTCCCTCGTAGCGGGAGGCCCTTGCGGAAGTCCGGGGTTATAGCGGTGGGGTCCGCTCTGACGGACCTACTGGTCCGTCCCTCGTAGCGGGATGCCCGCTCGCATCGCTGGCGTGGCCAAGGCGCTCTCCTCCGACGGACCCTCTGGTCCGTCCATCGTGGCGGGCCCGGAGTGGATCACGTTGTCGCCGACTCTCGTGCTTGCTCGCCAGCGCGACGACTGGGTCCCCCGGACCCGTTTGCCGCGTTGCGTCAGAGGGTCCCGCGGCCGAGACTCGACCGATGCCTCGCCCTGCTCCGGTCAGCCTCGTCGTCACCGACCTCGACGGCACCCTCTGGCACACCGACGACCACGTGCACGACGAAGTCGTCGCCGCTATCGCCAAGCTCGAGGAGCTCGGTGTGCCACTGCTCGTCGCGACCGGCCGCCGTCTCGCGTCGACCCGCGCGCCGCTCGCACGCATCGGGGTGCAACCCCCGGCCGTGGTGCTCAACGGCGCCCTCGGCGTGGAGCTGTCGACGGGGGAGCGGTTCCACCGGGCACCGTTCCCGACCGGTGAGGCGCAGGCGGTGTACGAGGCGTTCGCGTCGGTGGGCCTCGCGCCGGTGGTCTACGTCGACCACCCCGAGTTCGACGTGTTCCTCGCGCCCGAGCCCTCGACCAACCCCCAGCACGTCGAGATGCTCGCCGGCACCGCCGCGACCGACGACCTCGCGCGGGTGGTCGCCGAGGAGGCGGTGCTCGGCTTCAGCATGATCGGCGTCCCCCACGGGGATGGCACCGCAGCGGCCGAGGCGATCGGCGAGCTCGCGGAGACCCACCTGGACCGCTCGATCGACTTCCCCGGCTACGCGTCGTTCACGGTCGCGCCGCGGGACCAGTCGAAGTGGGACGGCGTGGAGGCCTACTGCCGGGCGCACGACCTCGACGACCGCCGCGTGCTGTGCCTCGCCGACGGCCCCAACGACATCGAGCTGCTCGACCGGTCCGCCGTGCGCCTCGTGCCGGAGGTCGCGCACCCGGCCGCGCTCGAGCGGGCCGACCACGTGATCCCCGCCGCCGCTGACGGGGGCTGGGCCGAGGTGCTCTCCCACCTCGGCTGAGTCGCCCACCCCCACCGACACTCCGGTTCTGTGATGCGAGGTCGGGGCGCAGACCCCGGCCTCGCATCACAGAACGGGAACCCACAGAACGGGGTCAGGTGATGACGCCGGCGTCGCGGAGCTCGGCGAGCTGGTCGTCGTCGAGCCCGAGCTCGGCGCGCAGCACCTCGTCGGTGTGCTCGCCGACCCACGGCACCCGGGTCTCGGGCCCCTCCGCCACCGCGGAGAGCTTCACCGGGTTGCCCGGCACGAGCACCGGCTCCTCGACCCCGTCGACCCGGGGCATCTCGACGAGCATGTTGCGCCGCGCCACGTGCTCGTCGTGCACGACCTCCTCGGGGGTGTGGCACGGCCCGGCCGGGATGCCCGCGCCGCCCAGCGCGTCGCACACCTGCAGGCGGGTCATCTCCGACGCCCACGACTCGACCGCCGGGCGGATGTCGGACTCGAGGTGCTCCGCCCACCCCTTCCGGGTCGAGAAACGCTCGTCGGTGAGCCACTCCGGTCGCCCCACCAGCTCGGCCAGGCGCTCGAACTGGTGCTCGCGGGCGACCTGCACCGCGAACCACCCGTCCGCGGCGCGGAACCCCGTCATGATGATCTCGGGGTTGTTGTCGCGCTGGCCGAGCGACCAGAAGTTCGTGATGACGTCCGTCATCGCGATCATCGAGTCGAGCATCGCGACGTCGACCTGCTGGCCCTTCCCGGTGACGTCCCGGTGGCGGAGCGCGGCGAGGATCCCGATCACCGCGAACAGGGCGGAGCTGATGTCGCCGAGCGCGCCGGCCGGGGTCACCCGGGGCGGCTCGTCACCCTGGCGCGCCCACTCGTACAGGCCCGACATCGCCTCGGGGACCATCGCGTACGCCGGCCACCCGCGGTAGGGCGAGTCGCCGAGGTTCCCGAACCCCGACACCGACACGTACACCAGCCTCGGGTGGCGCGCGGCGAGCACGTCGTAGCCGAGGCCGAGGCGGTCCATCGTGCCGGCCTTGAAGTTCTCCGCGACCACGTCGAACCGGCCGGCGAGCTCCAGGAACAGCTCGCGGCCGCGCTCGTCCTTCAGGTCCAGGCCGACCGAGCGCTTGTTGAGGTTGTTGCGCAGGAACGTCGCGCCGACGCGGCGGCCCTGCGGGTCGGCCATGGCGGGCAGGGCACCCCGCCCGGACTCGCCGTGGACGGGGTGCTCGACCTTGACCACCTCGGCGCCCAGCCGTGCGAGCAGCTGGGTGGCGAACGGGAGCGCCTGCATCTGCTCGGCCGCGAGGATGCGGATCCCCTCGAGCGGCTTGCCGTTCCCCGCCGCAGCCTCGTTCGCGATGTCGCCGAGCCTCATGGCGACAGGATGGCAGAGCCCCACGGCCCGCCCCCAACGCACCGGGGCCGTCCTCGGCGCCTCCCCCGCGGCCCGGCTCAGCGCTCGACGACGGTCGCGGGGGTGAGGCGCCGGTCGTCGCCCGTGCCCCGGACCACGTGGAGCGACAGCTCGTTGTCGCCGTCGCGCAGCAGCGAGGTCGGCACGAGCAGGTAGTAGGGCCGGCTCGTCCCGTCAAGGGTCACCGCGTCGGCCGGGAACCACGCGGCGACCACGCCGTTGACCGCGAGCGCGAGGTCCACCGGCTCGGGGCTGTCGAGCACCAGCCCGTGCAGGTACGCGGGGACCACGTCCGCGGACAGGTCGACGTCGTCGAACCGTTCCGCACCCTCGAGGGTCACCTCCACCCGCGGCCCGTCCCGCCCGCGCATCGGCGCCACCCGCTGCCCGATCAGGTCGCCGTGGCGTCCCCGGCGCCAGAACCGCAGGTCCCACTCCGGTCCGTGGTCCAACGGCTTCGACCGGAGCACCTCCCGGTAGCCGCTCGGGCCGTCGACGTGCACGAAGCCGTCCGCCTCGGGCTCTGCTTCGTTGACCCGCCAGTGGAACGCCCTGCGCGTCCAGTCGTCGGGTCGCGGGTCGTCGAAGATCGACCGGCCGTCGACCTCCCACGGCAGTTCCACACCCAACAGGTCGGCGATGGTGGGGAGCACGTCGACGCTCTCGGTCGGGTGGTCGAGCACCTGCGGTTCGGTCTGGCCCGGCGCCTTGACGATGAGCGGGGTCCACAGGATGTCGGCGGCGTTGTCGTCGCTCAGCGGGCGCAACGGGTTCGCCGGCCGGAACGACACCCCGTGGTCCGCGGTGACGATCACGAGCGACTCGTCGTAGGTACCCGCGGCCTTCAGCTCGTCCATCAGCTCACCGAGCAGCACGTCGGTGTAGGCGAGCTGCATCAGGTGGCGCTGCCGCACCACCTCCGCGAGGGCGGGGTCCTGCGACACGTGGTTCATGAACACGCCGTGCGGCGGGCTCGGCGCCTCGTAGTGCTTGCCGTCGGGGAGCCGCACCCACGCCTGGTGCGGCAGCAGCACGTGCAGGTAGTGCAGCCCCGGCTTCCGTGGCTCGGCGTGGAACGTGGCGGCGAGCTCCTCGAAGCGCAGCTCCGCCTCCGAGTCGGTCGGGCCGAGCTCGAACTCGAACTCCGGCTCGTCGTCGACCGCGACCGGCTCCACCCGCTTCCGGCCGACGCCCACCGCCTCCCGCAGCAGCCCGACCAGCGGCGGTGGCGTGCCCTCCACCGCCTCCACCCGCTCGCACACCGAGGTCGGGCACAGGTGCGTCATCGTCTCGATGACGTGCATGTCGTAGTCCTCGCCCAGCAGGGTGAAGAGGTTCTCGGGGTGGTCCACCGAGGTCGGCACGGCCTCGCGGTCCGAGGGCATCCGGCCGGTGAGCAGCGCCGGGACCGCGGCGATCGTGTACGGCGCCACCGTCGTGTGGTTGCGGGCGAACGTCGCGTGGCCGGCCAGCTCCGCGAAGTTCGGGAACGCGTCGGCGTCGATGTTCCCCCGACCGTCGAGCAGCGACGCCGTGGGCAGTTCGTCGAGCACCACCATCACCACCGGTGGCAGGTCGCGGCGCCCCAGCGGCCCCATCGCGTGCCCACCGCCGCCGAACGCGACCTCGCTCACCGGTGAGAACACGAGGAACAGCGCCAGGAACAGCACCGGCGACACCGACAGGTAGCCCAGGAACACCCGCGCCGGGCGCGTGCGCGCGACCAACACGGCGGACGCGACGCCCAGCACCGCGCCGAGCCCCACCAGCACCGGGGTCGGCGCCGAGAGGACCTGGCGCGCGAGCTGCACGAAGAAGAGCGCGGCGAGCAGCCCGACGAAGGTCAGGTGCACGACGCGGCGCACGGCGCGGCCGGCGAGGCCGACGATGCCCTCGATCGCCCACAGCGCGACCGGCGGCGCCGCGACGACGATCAGCGCGAACGCGACGACGTCGAACCACCCGGCGCGCTGCGCGACGAACACCGACGGGTTCTTCGAGAACACGTCGAGCAGGGGCTGCGCGATCGCGACGCTCGACAGCGCGAGGAGCTCGAGGAAGCACCGCAGCTCCGAGGCGCCCTCGCCGGGGCCGCCGGGTCCGTCGGGGCTGCCGGGTCCGTTGTGGCCGCCGGGTTCGCCGGCGGGTGCGGAGGCGGACCCCTCCCGGGGTCGGTCGGAGTCGTGCTGCCGCGCTCGACGCGGGTCGTCGGTGGTCAACCCTCGACGGGAGCGGACGCGGCGCCCTCGCCGGCGGCGCCGTCGGGGGAGGTGACCGGTGGTGCGGCGACGGCGAGGCGGTCCCGCGCGGCGAGCTGCCGCACGAAGTCCTCGGCGGCCGCCAGCGCCTGCGGATCGGCGCCCCAGCCGGCGAGGAGGTCGCGCGCCAGGTGGAGCGCGAGGACGCGCCCGTCGAGCAGCCCGCCGGTCAGCACGTCCGGGTCGATCGGCTGTGGGGCGTCACCGCCCGGCACCGCCGCGGCGTTCGACACGAGCAACGCGCCGTTGAGCGCCCCCGCCCAGCGCACCGTGCGGCTCAGCGACTGGTCGTCGGCGGGGTTGGCTTCGTCGGGGCGCAGCGCCCCCTGCTCGACCGCGGCCTCGATCATCAGCCGGAACTCGTTGATGAGCCCGAGGGCGTAGGGCAGCACCCGGCGTGCGTCCTCGTCGGAGGTCTCGCGGCGGCGGGTGGACAGCAGCATCTGCAGCAGCTCGAACTCGCGGGGGTGCATGCTCGGCGCCGCGGTGAAGAGGTGCCCGAACGCCACGAGGCGCACCAGGGCACGGGTCCCCTCGTCGAGGTCGGATGCCGCGAGCTCCTCCTCCCACAGGTCGCGGCTGTGCCGGAAGCTCGCGCCGAGGGTCTCGATCGCCGAGATCTGCAGGGCGGTCAGCAGCGACGACTTCGAGTCGAAGTACGTGTAGATGGTGCCGACCGCGCAGTCGACGCGGTCCGCGACGGACTGCATGGTCAGGCCGTCGAGGCCCTCGGAGGACACGATCTCCGACGCTGCGGTCATCAACTGGTCGTAGCGTGCGGCGCGGTTGCGGGCGCGTCGCCCCGGAGGGGCCGTCACCGTCGCCGTGTCCTTGTCGGAGCGCTCACCGCACCGTCCCTTTCTGACAGGCCGTCAGGGCATCGTAGACTTGGGGGGCCGAAGCGCCCGGCCCACTCGCGCCTGGGCGCATCCTACGGCGGACCGGGGCGATCGAGGGGAGTCAAGCTTTGCGAGGGATCATCAGCGCCGCCGGCTACCTGCCCCACTGGCGACTGCCCGGTGCGTCCGTCGCGGCGGTGACCGGCGGGTCCCCTCCGAGGGGTGCACGGACCGTGGCGTCCTACGACGAGGACGCGTTGACGATGGCCGTCGCGGCGGGACGCAGCGCGCTCGCCGCGGCGCCCGAGCGCGCTCCCGCCGCGCTGTGGTTCTCGACGACCTCGCCCACCTACCTCGAGAAGACGAACGCGACGATCGCCCACGCCGCGCTGCGGCTCGCGGGGGACGTGCCCGCCGCGGACGCGGCAGGCGGCCTCCGCGGCACCGCGGCCTCGCTGCGCGCCGCGCTGCGCTCCACCGAGCCCGCGGTGCTGCTGCTCGCCGGCGACGTGCGCACCGGCCCCTCCGGCTCCCCCGAGGAGCGCGACGGCGGCGACGCCGGCGCGGCGGTGCTCGTCGGTGACGGCGACGAGCACGAGCTCGCCGCCGTGCACCTCGGCGGCGCCTCCGCCACCCGCGAGTTCCTCGACCGCTGGCGCGAACCGGGTGACCTGCGCACCCGCGCGTGGGAGGAGCGCTTCGGCGAGCAGCGCTACGCCGAGCTCGCGACCACGGCGTGGGAGGAGGGCCTCAAGGACGCGGGCCTCGACCTCGCGGACGTGGCGCGGGTCGCGATCTCCGGTCCCCACGCCCGCGCGGCGGCGGGGCTGGCCAAGCGCCTCGGTGCCGCGGGGGTCGACGTCGCCGACTCGCTCGCCGACGCGGTCGGCTTCACCGGCGCCGCCCACCCCGCGCTGCTGCTCGCGTCGCTGCTCGAGGACGCCGACCCCGGTCAGGTGGTGGCGCTCGTGTCGCTGGCCGACGGCGCCGACACGTTCTTCTTCCGGGCCACCGAGGCGGTCGCCGCACGCCGTCCCGCCGCCACGGTCACCGACCAGGTGGCTGCCGGCGACGACTCCCTCAGCTACGCAAAGTACTTGTCCTGGCGCGGCGTGCTGCCGGTGCAGCCGCCGAACCGTCCCGAGCCCGCCCGCATGTCGGCCTCCGCTGCCGAGCGACGCCTCGACTGGAAGTACGGGTTCGTCGGCTCCCGCGACCGCGACACCGGGGCCCTGCACCTGCCGCCCGCCCGGGTGTCGTTCGTCGGCGGCAACGTCGACGACATGGACCCCGCGCCGATGGCCGACGTCCCGGCGACCGTCGCGACCTTCACCGTCGACTCGCTCGCCTACTCGCCGTCGCCGCCGGTGGTGTTCGCGGTCTGCGACTTCGACGGCGGCGGGCGCCTGCCGATCGAGCTGACCGACGTGCGACCCGACGACGTGTCGATCGGGATGGCGGTCGAGATGACGTTCCGCCGCCTCAACACCGCGGACGGCATCGCGAACTACTTCTGGAAGGCCCGCCCGGTGCGCGGCGGGGCCGGCGACGAGAGGGGCCGCTGACATGGCCAGCCACGGCATCAAGGACCAGGTCGCGATCATCGGCATGGGGTGCACCTCCTTCAAGGAGCACTGGGACCGCGGCACCGACGACCTGCTCGTCGACGCCGTCACCGAGACGCTCGAGTCGGCGGGCGTGGCCAAGGACGACGTGGACGCCTGGTGGCTCGGCACCGCCCAGTCGGGCATGTCCGGGGTGACCCTTGCGGCGCCGCTCAAGCTGGCGGGCAAGCCGGTCACCCGCGTCGAGAACTACTGCGCCACCGGCTCTGAGGCGCTGCGCCAGGCCTGCTACGCGGTCGCCTCCGGCGCCTACGACGTCGCCTGCGCGGTGGGCGTCGAGAAGGTGAAGGACTCGGGCTACCAGGGGCTCAACGCGTTCCCGATCCCGACCGACGGCACGCAGCGCACGCTCACCGCGGCGGCGATGTTCTCCCTCGTCGCCCCGGCCTACGCGGAGCGCTACGGGATCGACCCCGACGTGCTGCGCCGCACCCTCGCGCGCATCGCCTCGAAGAACCACGCGAACGGCGCGAAGAACCCGAGGGCGCAGTTCCGCCGCGAGATGTCGGTCGACGCCATCTGCAAGATGCCGGCCGTGGCGGGGATGCTGTCGGTGTTCGACTGCGCGGGCGTGGCCGACGGCGCGGCCGCCGCGGTGGTCGTGCGCGCCGAGGACGCCCACCGCTACACCGACCAGCCGCTCTACGTGAAGGCGCTGTCGTTCGTCGCGGGCAGCGGTTCCGGCCTGCTCGACCCGGGGTTCGACTACACCCACTTCGTCGAGTGCGAGGCGGCCGCCAAGGACGCGTACGCGCAGGCCGGCATCACCGACCCGCGCCGGGAGCTCGCCATGGCCGAGGTGCACGACTGCTTCACCCCCACCGAGCTGGTGCTGATGGAGGACCTCGGGTTCTCCGAGCGGGGGCAGGCGTGGCGCGACGTCGAGGACGGCGTGTTCGACCTGAACGGCGACCTGCCGGTCAACACCGACGGGGGGCTCAAGTCCTTCGGCCACCCCGTGGGTGCGTCCGGCCTGCGGATGCTGTTCGAGTGCTGGCTCCAGCTGCGCGGCGAGGCGCCCGACGACCGCCAGATCGACACCGTCGAGCGCGGGCTCGCGCTCACCCACAACCTCGGTGGCTACCCGGGGGAGATGGTGAGCTTCGTCGGCATCTGGGGCAACCGACCCGGCTGAGGTGCCCGTGCAGCTTCCCGACCGGTCGGCGCTGATCGACCGACTCGAAGCGCTCCTCGACGCGGCCGGGACCGCCCGGGCGACCGGCCCGTCGGACCGCTCCGGCATCCGGGCGCCGGCGATCTTCGTGGTGCAGGTCGAGGGCTACGAGGGCCTCGCCGCGGAGGCGCGCGAGGTGCTCGAGCGCGAGGTCGTGCGTCGCCTGGACCGCCTCGTGCGGTCCACCGACGTGGTCGGCCGCCTGGCCGCGGACCGCTACGTCCTGGTCGCGGATGCCCTGGCGCCCGAGTCGGCCGGCGCGGTCGCGGAGCGGTTGCGCAGCGCGTTCGCCATGCCGCTCTCCCTGGACCGGCAGCTCGTCTCGCTGCCCGTGCGCATCGCCGTCGAGCACCCCGCGGGGCGCCGCGGCCGGCGCGTGCGCGCCGAGGACCTGCTCGCCGGCGCCGAGGCCCAGCTCGAGCGCCGCGAGGGCCGCTGACGCCGAACCCGCGTGGCAGTACGGTGCATCGCGATGGGGCGCTCGGTGGGCGGCGGGGTCGTGGGAGAGGGGCCCTACCGCTCCGCCGGGCCGGCGAGGGGCTCGCACCAGTTCATGTGCGCCTGACACCTCGCGAGCGCGGTCGCTTGCGGGCCGTCGCCGTCGAACGACGTCGCGACGAGCAGGGAGGCGTGCACGTGGTCGGCGTCCGCGTCGGGTGGCAGGGGTGGCGGCTCGAGCCACGGCAGCACCCGGCCGTCCTCGAGGCTCAGCAGCGTGAGCCGCCCGCCGGCGCGCCGGATCGGCCCGGACGACGCGTCGAGGACCTCCGCGAACTCGCGGCGCCGGTCCGGTTCGCTGAAGAACAGCGTCCAGGAGCTCAGCACGACGACGTGGGCTCCCGGCGCCGCCTCGGCGAGCAGGGGAGCCAGGTCGGCGACCAGGTCGCCCTGCACGACGCGGGGTGGGCGGCGGGCGGCCATCTCGAGCGCGGCGGTCAGCCGCTCGTCGCGCCGTCGCTGCTCCGGCCACACGCAGGCGCGGAGCCAGCGTCGGTCGTCCGCGTCGGCGAGGTCCACCGGCCGGCGGTCCAGCCCGACCCGCCCGACGACCTCGGGCAGCGCGGCCCGCAGGTGGTCGGGGAGCGCCGCACGCACCTCGCACTCGAGGCGCACGCCGGACATGGGGTCGCCACCGACCACCTCGTCGCCGTCGAGCGTCGAGCGGAAGCGGTGCGCGTACGCGTCGAGCAGGAGGTTGAGCCCACCCGAGGCGCCGACCTCGACGAGGTGCAGCGGGCGGCGGTCGTCGCGGGTGAGGGCGGTGAGCCCCCACCACCACGCGCAGCTCCGGTTCACCTCGTTGGTCTGCACCTGCCGGGTGCGCAGCAGGTGCACCAGCTCGTCGCGGTGGGCGCGCACCGCGTCGAGGAGCGGACCGGTCGGGTCGTCCTCGGGCGGCGAGGCGCCGGTGACCGACGGGTACCACCGTGCGAGCGGCAGCTCCGGCCGGCGCAGCACCAGGTCGTGCACCGCGTCGAGGACCAGGACCGGCAGCCGCTCGTTGCTCGGTGCGACGAGCAGCAGCTCGTGCAGCTCGGGGTGCGCCGCGATCACCCGGCAGAGGCGGGCGTAGAACGGGATGCGCGCCCCCTCCGCATCCGCGAGGTTCAAGAACGCCTGCTTCGCTGCGGCTGCGTCGGGGACCCGGCCCGTCATCTCGCTCCTCGCTCGACCCGGGAGCGGTCCCGGCCGCGGCCGCGGCGGTTAGGTTCCCAGCATGCACTTCGGTGTGCTGCCACCGTACCGGGCGGGGGTCGCTGCGGATCCGGACTGGATGGGGACCTTCGCCCGGCGGGCGGAGGAGCTCGGCTACGAGTCGATCTACACGGTGGAGCACGTGGTGGTGCCGCGCCGGTACGAGGAGCGCTACCCCTACAGCGAGTCCGGGCGCATGCCGCTCACCGCGGACTGCCCGATCCCCGACCCCCTCGACCTGCTGGCGTTCCTGGCCGGGCGCACGTCGCGGATCCGCCTGGCGACCGGGGTGCTCGTCGGTCCCCACCACCACCCGCTCGTGCTCGCGAAGCGGCTCGCGACGATCGACCGGCTCTCCGGTGGTCGGATGGTCGCCGGGCTGGGCGTCGGGTGGATGGCCGAGGAGCTCGAGGCGACCGGGGTGGACTTCTCGACCCGCGGCGCGCGCCTGGACGAGCTGATGGCCGCGATGCGCCGCGTGTGGGAGGTCGGCGAGGACGGCGCGGCGTTCCACGGGCGGTTCTTCTCCTTCGAGGGGGTGCGCAGCGAACCGCGGCCCGTCCAGCCGGGTGGGGTGCCGCTGCACGTCGGCGGGCACAGCGAGGCCGCGGCGCGCCGCTGCGGTCGCCACGGCGACGGGTTGCACCCGCTGGGCCTCGAGGCGCCGGAGCTGCAGCAGCGGTGGCTGCTCGCACGGCGCACCGCGGAGCAGGTCGGGCGCGACCCCGACGCGCTGGAGCTGACCGTCACCCACCCGATCACGTCGCTGACCCCGGAGGTGGTCGAACGGGCCGAGTCGCTCGGCGTGCACCGTATCGTGTGCTCCACCGCGGGTTCGGAGCTGGACGAGGCGCTGGACGCGCTCGCCGCGGCGGCCGACCGCGTCGGGCTCGCCGCACCCCCTGCCGGCGCCGCCCGGTGAACCCCGCCACCTCGTCCCGAAAAACGGGACGGTTCGTCACCCCCGACGCCGCGCCGTCCCGAAAAACGGGACGTCCTGGCAGCGTCGATGCCGCACCGTCCCGAAGAACTGGACGTTCCGGCGAGGTCCGCAGATCGATCGTCGAGGAGGTTCCCCGAGACATGCGCCCCCAGGAGGCACCGTGACCGCAGCGATCCCACCCGGCGAGGTCGCCTGGGGCACCCAGCTGCCCGTGCAGTCCGGCAGCTCGAACTTCGCCCAGCCGTGGGAGGCCACCGCCGGACCCGACGAGCTCGCCCGGATCGCCACCGCGGCCGACCGCGCCGGCGCCTTCTACATCGCGGTCTGCGACCACGTCGCCGTCCCGCGACCCGCGGCCGAGGTCATGTCGACCCGCTGGTACGACACGGTCGCCACCCTCGGGTGGCTCGCCGCGCTCACCGAGCGGGTGCACCTGCTCAGCCACGTCTACGTGCTGCCGTACCGCCACCCGCTCGCCACCGCGAAGTCCTTCCTCACCCTCGACCGGCTCAGCGGCGGCCGGGCGATCCTCGGCGCCGGCGCCGGCCACGTCGAGGGCGAGTTCGCCGCGCTCGGCGTCGACTTCGAGTCCCGCGGCCGGCAGGTCGCCGAGGCGATCCCGGTCATCCGCGCCGCGTTCGAGCACGAGTACGTCGCCGCGGGCCCCGACGGGGCCGAGGTCGGCCTCGACCCCCGCCCGGTCCGCCCGGGCGGCCCCCCGATCTGGATCGGCGGCTCGTCCAAGGCCGCGATCCGCCGCGCCGCCCTCCTCGGGGACGGGTGGCTGCCCCAGGGCCCACCCCCCATGGGCACGTCCAACGCGATCGCCATGATCCGCGAGGAGCGCGCCGCGGCCGGCCTGCCGGAGGCCTTCGACCTGGGGGTCACCGCGGGCCCCGTCTACCTCGGGGAGCCCGACTTCGAGATCGAGGACTTCGCCGTGTGTGGGAGCGCCGAGCGCATCGCGGAGCACCTGCGCCGGTTCCCCGCCAAGGGCATGAACCAGTTGCAGGTCGGGTTCCGCGGCCGCGACGCCGCGGAGGTCGCCGACCAGGTCGAGCGCTTCGGTGCGGAGGTGGCGCCCCATCTGGCCGCCTGAGCGGCCCCACGTAGACTCGGTCGGGAACCCCCAGCCTCGAGGGACGACCATGCCTGACAGCACCGGCGAGCGACTCGCCCACCAGCTCTACGACGCGGACGGTCAGGTCACCCGCGACCGTCCGTGGATCATCCGCACGTACTCCGGCCACTCCAGCCCGAAGGCGTCGAACGAGCTGTACCGCTCGAACCTCGCCAAGGGGCAGACGGGGCTCTCGATCGCCTTCGACCTGCCCACCCAGTGCGGCTACGACTCCGACGACCGCATCGCACGTCCCGAGGTCGGCAAGGTCGGCGTGCCGATCAACTCCCTCGACGACATGCACGTGCTGTTCGAGGGCATCCCCATCGAGAAGATGAACACCTCGATGACGATCAACGCCACCGCGATGTGGCTGCTCGCGCTGTACGTGGCGCTGGCCCGCGAACGTGGCGTCGACGAGTCGCAGCTCACCGGCACGACCCAGAACGACCTCGTCAAGGAGTACCTGGCGCGGGGCACCTACATCTTCCCGCCGGAGCACTCCCAGCGGATCATCGCCGAGATGTACGAGTACTGCCTCGAGCGGATCCCGAAGTGGAACCCCTCGAACATCTGCTCGTACCACCTGCAGGAGGCGGCGGCGACGCCCGCCCAGGAGCTCGCCTTCGCGCTCGCGAACGCCATCAGCCTGCTGGACCTGCTCAAGGAGCGGGGCCACTTCGACGAGCAGCAGTTCGAGCAGGCCGTCGGGCGCATCTCGTTCTTCGTGAACTCGGGGATCCGGTTCGTCGAGGAGATGTGCAAGATGCGCGCCTTCGGCGAACTGTGGGACGAGTACACCCGCGACCGGTTCGGGGTGAAGGACGAGAAGTACCGCCGCTTCCGCTACGGCGTGCAGGTCAACTCGCTCGGGCTCACCGAGAGCCAGCCGGAGAACAACGCGTGGCGCATCCTCATCGAGGCGCTCGGCGTGACCCTCTCCCGTGACGCCCGCGCCCGAGCCATCCAGCTGCCGGCGTGGAACGAGGCGCTGTCGCTGCCCCGCCCGTGGGACCAGCAGTGGTCGCTGCGGCTCCAGCAGATCCTCGCCTACGAGACCGACCTGCTCGAGTACCCGGACCTGTTCGAGGGCTCGGTGGTCGTGCGCTCCAAGGTCGACGAGCTCAAGGCCCAGGCCCGCGAGGAGATCGACAAGATCCTCGGCATGGGCGGGGTGATCCCGGCGATCGAGTCCGGCTACATGAAGACGGCGCTCGTGCGGTCCATGTCGGAGCGCATGAGCCGGATCAACTCCGGCGAGCAGATCGTCGTCGGCCTCAACAAGTGGACCGAGGGCATCGAGTCCCCGCTGCTCGGCGGCGAGGACGGCGGCATCTTCACCGTCGACGAGTCCGCGGTGCACGACGCGATCGCGAGCCTCGAGCGCACCCGCGCGCAGCGCGACCCCGAGCGGGTCGAGCGCGCCCTCGAGGCCCTCAAGGCCGCCGCGCGCGAGGGCACCTCGATGATGGAGCCGTCGATCGAGTGCGCGCTCGCCCGCGTCACCACCGGCGAGTGGGCCGGTGCGCTGCGCGAGGTGTTCGGCGAGTACCGGCCCGCGACCGGCGTCGAGGGCCAGAAGCTGGCGCTCGGCGGCGACCGGGTCGACGCCCTCCGCCAGCGCATCGCGAAGCTCGAGGAGCGGCTCGGCCACCGGCCGCGGATCGTGGTCGGCAAGCCGGGCCTGGACGGGCACTCCAACGGCGCCGAGGTCATCGCCGTGTCCGCCCGCCACGTCGGGTTCGACGTCGTCTACTCCGGCATCCGCCTCAGCCCCGAGGAGATCGTGCAGTCGGCGGTCGAGGAGGACGCGGACGTGATCGGCGCGTCGGTGCTGTCCGGCTCGCACCTCGAGCTCGCCCAGCAGATCTTCGACAAGCTCGCCGAGTACGACGCCACGGACCGCATCGACGTCGTGTTCGGCGGGATCATCCCGCGGGGCGACTTCGACAAGCTCGCGGCGACCGGGGTCAAGCGGGTCTTCACCCCGGCCGACTACGAGCTGATCGACATCATGGAGTCGATCGTGGAGCTGGTCGAGGCCCGCGCCGGGTGACCACCACCGAGCGCGGCGCGGTGCACGAGGCGCTGGTCGAACGGGCACGGACCCTCGACAAGGGCGCGGTCGCGCGGCTCGTGTCGCTGTTCGAGGACCGCCGCCCCGCCGCCGTGCACGAGCGGGTCCGCGTGCTCGAGCTGCTCGACCGGCCGGCCGGCGACGAGGGCTCGGCCGACCGCGCCTGCGCGGTGCTCGGCATCACCGGCACCCCGGGCTCGGGCAAGTCGTCGCTCGTCGGCGCGCTCACCCAGCGGATGCTCGAGCACCGCGAGGACCTGTCGATCGCGGTCCTCGCGGTCGACCCGTCGTCGCACGTGTCGGGCGGCGCGCTGCTCGGTGACCGGACCCGCATGCGGTTCACCCCCGACGAGCGACGGCTGTTCTTCCGGAGCCAGGCGTCGGGGACGGACCTCGGGGGCCTCGGCCCGTCCAGCTTCCAGGTGTGCCGCCTGCTGTCGCGCCTGTTCGACTGCGTGATCATCGAGACGGTCGGCATCGGGCAGAGCGAGGCCGACATCCGGCACCTGGCGGACCGGGTGTACCTGGTGCTCCAGCCGCTCGGTGGGGACGAGGTGCAGTTCCTCAAGGCGGGCATCATCGAGGTGCCGCACGTCTTCGTGCTCAACAAGAGCGACGAGCCGTCGTCGGAGACCAGCTACCACCAGCTGCGCTCGAGCATGTGGCTCGCGAGGCCGTTCGACGAGGACGCACCCCCCATCTACCGGACCAGCACCGTCACCGGCGACGGCCTCGACGGCCTGGAGGCGGACATGCTCGCGGCGGTCGACCGGGCGTCGCCCGGGGCGCTCGCGTCGCGGGAGCCGTACTTCCTCGCACGGTGGGTCGAGGACGAGTGGGGGAGGGTCGGCACCCGGTTCCTGGAGGGCGAGCTGGGCGGTGCGGCCGCGTTCGTCGAGGCGTGCGGCGGCTACGACCGGGCGCAGCTCGAGCTCGACCGCCGGCTGCGCGCGCAGCTGGCCCGCGACGGCGACGAGGGGTCAGCCGGGGGCTGAGCCGCCCGCGTCGCCGGCGTCCTCGCCCGCGTCGCCCTCCGAACCGTCGGGGTCGTCGAAGGCCACGGTCAGCTCCATCTCGTCGACGCCGCGCACGATCAGGAGCCGCAGCGCTGAACCGGGGTCGTGGGAGCCGAGCACCTGGTGCAGGTCGTCCGCGGCCGTGACCGTGGTGGCCTCGCCGCCGACCGGACCGGCGCCCACGATCAGGTCGCCCTCGCGCACGCCGGCGCGGTCCGCGGAGCCGTCCGGCTCCACCGCGCGGACCAGCGCGCCGTCGCGCTCGGGCAGGCCCACCGAGCGCCGGAGCCGGCGGGCGACGCCCGGCGGCGCGACCGCGATCCGCAGCTCGGCCCGGCGCGGGACGTGCCCCCGGACCATCTCCGCGACGCGCTCGACGAGGCCCGAGCTCGCGGACTGCGCGAGGTAGAAGCCCTCGCCGAGGCGGTGGGTGTTGAGGCCGACGACCGCGCCGGTGGCGTCGAGGAGGGGCCCGCCGGAGGAGCCACGCGCCATCGGCGCCGTGTGCTCGATGCTGCCGCCGATCGCGCGCCCGCCGGGGCCGCGGAAGCTCCGCCCCGTGCCCGACACGAATCCGGTCGACAGGCGCGTGCCGGCGGCGCCACGCGCGAGCCCGAACACGACCGCGCCGACGCCCGGGGCGCGCTCGGCCCACTCGATCGGCTCCACCGACCCCACGTCGACCTCGAGCACCGCCAGGTCGAACGCGGTGTCGACGGCGATCGCGGCGCCCTGGCGGCTGCCGTGCTCGAGGGTGACCTGCGTGGTGCGGTCCCGCAGGTTGTGCGCGTTCGTCAGCACGCGGTCGGGCGCGACGACCACCCCGCTGCCACGCGGCGCGCGGCCGATGGCCACCGTGGCCGGCCCGACCCGTTCGAACACCTCGCCCGCGGTCGCTTCCAGCTGCCGGAGCACCTCGTCCATGGCGCACCCCCTGCGTCGCCCGGTTCCAGCCTGCGCCTGTCACTTGCAGATTGCAAGTGGCTATCGTTCGGGGATCGCCCCGCTCCGACGGGCGAGGGGCAGACTGGACCTCGATGACCCGGGAGGACCCGCACTCGCTGGTGCACGCCGTCGAACGCATCGGCGACCGGTGGACCCTGCTCGTGGTCGACGCGCTCCTCGGCGGCCCCCGCCGCTTCGGTGAGCTGTCCGAGCTGGTCGGCGGGATCGCCCCCAACGTGCTGACCGCCCGCCTCCGCCAGCTGGAGGCCGACGGCGTCGTCCGGTCCGCGCCGTACTCGCAGCGCCCGCGCCGGTACGCCTACGAGCTCACCGACGCGGGACGCGAGTTGGCCGGGGCATTGGCGCTGCTCGCGGCGTGGGGTCGTCGGCAGCGCGGCGCCGGCCACGGTCCCGGCGAACCGGTCCACCGGACCTGCGGTTCGGCGCTCGAGGCGCGGCTGTGGTGCCCCACCTGCGACCGCCAGGTCGACGACCCCGAGGCCGACGAGCTCGAGCACCTGTAGCCGGGCACCCGCACGCTGCCCGGTCCGGGTCGCGGACCGTGAGGGGTGGACCGGGAGAGGCGGAGGTCACAGCACGCCGGAGGTTGGAACTCCGACCCGTTCACGGCACCCTGAGCCCGCCATGTCGACCCCCCACTGCCCCCGACGCGCCCGCCGGGCGCGCCTCGCCGCACTCGCGCTCGCCGTCGCCCTTCCCGCCGCGGCCTGCACCGACCCGAACTGGAGCCCGAACCTCGACCCGCCGTTCGATGCGATGGGCGACGACGGGCAGCTCCCCGCCCGGGGCGAGGGGGAGCACGCGGAGGTGCCGAGCGCACCGGGGACGGTGCGCGGCTGGGTCACCTTCGGTCACCCGGTCGAGGCCGCGACGGTCGTCGTCCTCGGTGAGGACGGCGAGCAGGTCGGGTCCGAGGCGACCACCGACGAGCTCGGGTACTTCGAGACCGACGCCCCCTACGGGCCCGACTACACCGTGGTCGCCACCGGCGGGACGCTCACCGGCGGTGAGCACGAAGGCCAGCCGCTGCCGGTCACCCTGCGGACCCGGATGAACACCGACGACCCCGAGTCGCGGGCGAACGTCGGGTACGTCGACGTGAACATGGCCTCGACGCTGGTCGCCGAGCACCTGGACCGGCACCCCGAGCTCGACGAGGAGGAGGCCGAGGCGCACGTCGCGTCCACCCTGGGGGCGCACCCCGACACCGACCTCAACGCGCAGGTCGGCGTGGACCCGAGCGCGTTCCGTCCCGCGGCGCTCACGCCGGAGGACCCGGAGGCCGAGCTGGACGACGACGTCGTCGACCGGGTGGCCGACGCCGTCGCGGCCGGGCAGGCGCCCGAGGGGGCGTTCGTGCTCTCGAACCCCGTGTCGGGCATGGCGATGGACATCGTCGCCGACTTCATCAAGGGCCAGGGCGCGAAGCTGCTCACGAAGGCGCTCGGCCTCGAGGAGACCGACCAGGTCGCCGCCGAGGTGCGTGCGATGCGCGGCCAGCTCGACCAGCTGCAGCGGGCGCTGGTCGAGGTGAGCCAGCGGGCGCACCAGGTCGCCGTCGAGGGCATCTACGGCGCCGCGGTCGACGCCACCAACGACGTGCGCGGCGGGATCCGCACCGCCTCGCGCCTGTACCTGGAGCCCGTCGCGGAGCGGGCCGTGGCGCTGACCGACGCGCGCGTCGCCCGCGCGAAGCTGCCCCCCGGGGCGAGCGACGCGGACGTGCGCGCCGCGGACGAGAGGGTGTCGGCAGCCGAGGAGGCGTACCGACGCGCGCTCACGAACTTCCGTGAGAACTACAACACCCTGGCTGGCGGGGCGTTCGTGAAGCTGAACCTGTTCCTCGAGTCGGGCCCCGGGGACGCGAAGTCGATCGTCGCGAAGTACGCCGACGTGCTCCGCCCCAAGCGGTTCATCTCGAAGGAGGACAGCGACGCCCTCTTCGCCGTGTACGAGGACTTCGCCTCCTGGCAGGCGACGGCGGCCCACCTCGAGGCCGAGTACCAGTCGGTGATCGGCGGCAACGTCGCGGGCGCGATCCGGCTGTACGAGGAAGCGGTCGAGCGCCAGCAGGCGCAGCTCCCCTCCCGCCTCGGCACCCCCGGGCTGGTCGTCGACCTCGCCACCAACCGGATGTGGGCCGGCAAGGGCACGGGTCTGCTCCAGTGGTCGCCGGGCTACATCGGCTGGCTCATGGACCCGACGCCCGAGGGGCTGCCTGCGCCACCCGCCGGGTTCTCCGGCTGGCGGATCCCCGACAAGCCCGAGCTCGCGGACCTGGTGCGCGACCGGGGCAAGAGCAACGTGCGCGACCACATGGTCTCGATCTCGACCGCCACGGGGTTCGACCGCAACTGGTGGAGCGCGTGGAACGCTCCCCTGTGGACCACCGAGGAAGGCCGCGAGAAGTACCAGATCGTGCCCGACTGGTACACGCCTCCCAGGGACTACTACTCGTACAACCGGGCGGTGCTGAACGTGAACGGCTCGTGGTCCGTGCTCCCCTACCTCGGCCCCGGCCAAGGGGGGATGGGCAACGCGGCGCACCAGCACGTCCAGTCGCGCTACGACGCGGCGAAGGCCCACGTCCTGTGGGTCCGCACGCTGCAGGACGGGGAGCGCTACCTGTGAGCTCCACCGGGGTGCGCGCCGGTAACGTCGGGCCATGATCTCCGCCGTCGTGCTGATCGAGGCCGAGCCCGCCCGCGTCGCCGACCTCGCCGAGGAGCTGGTCGAGCTCGACAAGGTCTCCGAGGTGTACTCGGTGACCGGCGAGTACGACCTGGTGGTCATGGTGCGGGTGCGCGAGCACGAGGAGCTGGCCGAGGTCGTCACCGGGAACATCGCCCGGCTCGACGGCATCCGGCGAACCCACTCGATGGTCGCGTTCCGCGCGTACCGCGACGCCGACTTCGACTGGGACTGACCGCGGCACCCATCCGTTCTGTGTCCCGGTACTGAGGGTCCACCCTCAGTTCCGGGACACAGAACGATCGGGGGCCGGTGGTCAGAGGGCGGCGTTGAGCCGGGACCAGGCGGTCGCCACCGCGGCGGAGTGCGCCGTGTCGACCGCCGCCCAGTCGCCGTCGCCGAGCGCCGTCGAGCGTTCGAGGGTGCCCTCGATCACCACGCGGCCGTTGCGGTAGTGCAGCACGCTGATGACCGCGAGCGGACGGTCGGCGTCGTCGACGGCGTGGAGCTCGGCGTAGGCCTCGAAGCCCTTGGAGCCGAGGTGATCGATCTCCCGGGTCTCGACGGTCACGTCGGTGGCCCAGCCGCGCCGCTCGACCTCCTCCGCGTAGGCCGCCGCGGTGCACTCCGCCCACTCGTCGGAGCGCACGAGCCCGATCCAGTCGATCGCCGACTGCTCGTCGGGGAACACATAGCTCGTCGAGGTGACGAACGCGGGCCGGTCGCCGAGCTGCATGGTCGCGCCCCGGCGGGCGGCGCCCAGGCCCAGGCGGGCCTCTGGCCCGTCCTCGACGTAGGAGCACGACGAGTCGCTGGGGTGCAGCGTCCCGCCCTTGGTGTGCACCGACCACGCCGAGGCGAAGTCCGAGGAGCGCAGCACGGCCGCCTTGGCCAGGGCGCGCGTGTCCTCGTCCGCGGGCGGTGTCGAGGGCGCTGCCCCGTCGCCGGTGGCACCGTCTGCGACGGTCCCGCCGGTCACACCGACGAGCGGCTCCTCGAGGGGTGGGACCGTCGTGGTGGTCGAGGTGGCGGGGGACGGGTCGTCACCGGAGCAGGCCACGAGCGGGAGGCTCAGCACGCCGAGGACCGCGGCGGTGGCGCGGAGGCGGGAGGCGGTGGATCGGCGAACCATCAAGATCCCTTCGACATCCAACACGGTCCCTGTGAGAAATGGGCCGCGGGCGCCCGGACGCTCAGCCGGGCTCGAAGCTGACCGGGGCGCCGAAGGCGGCACGCCGTGTCGCGCGGCGCAGCGTCGCGAGGACCGGGGTGCCGAGCACGAGGATCGCCGCCACGCTCGTGACCGCACGCCCCACGTCCCAGCCCCACGTCGAGGTGGCCAGGGTGTAGAGCAGGTAGCGGTGCAGGTTCGACAGCACCGCGTCGCCCGGCACGTACGACAGCTGGGTGTCGGCGCCGGTCGTGTACGGCCAGAACCACATGTTGAGCAGGAACCCGTACGCCAGCGCCGACACCGCGCCGTACGCGGCGAGCAGCAGCAGCTCGACCCGGCCCCGGACCCGGGGGAGGAGCCCGCCCCCGAGTCCCATCCAACCGGCGCCGAGCATCTGGAACGGCAGCCACGGGCCCATGCCGCCGGTGAGCAGCGCGGAGGCGAACATCGTCGTGTTGCCGAGCACGAACCCGAACCCGGGGCCGTGCACCCGGCCGGCGAGCACGAGCAGGAAGAACATCGGCTCGACCCCGCCGACCCCCGCGCCGAGCGGGCGCAGCGCGGCACCGATCGCGGACAGCACGCCCAGCATCGCGAGCGCCTTGGTGTCGATCCCCCCGCTGGACAGCTCCGCGAGCACCACCGCCAGCAGGCCGGCGAGGATCCCGACGAACACGAAGGGCGCGTCGGTCGTATGGCTCGGCTCCTGGGGTGGGGCGACGACGAGCGGCCACAGGTACATGGCCAGGCCCGCGGCGCTGACCAGCGCGAGCGCGACCGCCGAGCGGGCGCGGATCCGCACCGCACGCGCGCCCCGCTGCGGCGCGCCCTCGGTCAGCCCTCCGGCCGCTGCGCCCATCCGGCACCTCCCTCCCGCAGATCGAGCGCGGCGGCGACCTCGGCGACCGTCGTCCACGGCTGGGGTGCGAGCACCTTGGACACCTGCGGCGCGAACGCGGGCGACGACGCGAGCACGCCCGCACGATCGCCGTCGGCGACCACCTCGCCCTGCGCCATCACCACGACCCGGTCCACGGCCTCCGCGGCGAACTCGACGTCGTGGGTCGACACGACGACCGCGGCGCCGGCGTCGGCCAGCTCCCGCAGCAACCTGGTGAGGTGCTCCTTCGCGGGCACGTCGAGGCCGCGAGTCGGCTCGTCGAGCAGCACGACCTGCGGTGCGGCGGTGAGCTGCACCGCGAGCACCAGCGCGAGCCGCTGCCCCTCGGACAGGTCGCGGGGGTGGGTCGCGCCGTCGATGCCGGGGACGAGGCGATCGAGCAGCGCCCGGCACGCGCCCGCGGGTCGGCCGGCGTCGAGGTCCGCCTGGGTGCACTCCTCCTCGACGGTGTGCAGGTAGAGCAGGTCGCCGGGCGTCTGCGGCACGAGCCCCACCAGCCGCCGCGCCTCGTGCGAGGGCAGCGTCCCCGGGTCGACGCCCTCGCCGACGCGCACCGAGCCGGCGGCGCGGGGACCCGAACCCTGCAACGCCCACAGCAGCGACGACTTGCCCGAGCCGTTCCTCCCCATCAGCGCGACGACCTCGCCCGCCGCGAGGTCGAGGTCCACCTCGCGCACCGCGACGAGGTCGCCGTAGCGGACGGTGACACCCCGGGCGGACAGCAGCAGCGGGTGCGCGCCGCGGGGCTCCCCGCCCGTCGGTGCCGGCGCGGCGTCCACACGCCCCTCGAGGCGGTCGCGCAGCGGCCCGGCGAGGCGTCGCGCGTCGCGCACCGACAGCGGCACGGGGGACCACCCCGCGAGCCGGCCGAGCTGGACGATCGGCGGGGCGACCGGTGAGCCCTCGAGGATCGCCGCGGGGTCGCCCGACTCTACGGTGCCGTCGCCGTGCACCTGGACCACCCGGTCCGCGTACTGCGCGACCCGCTCGAGGCGGTGCTCGGCCATGACGACGGTGATGCCGAGGTCGTGCACCAGCCGGGTGACCGTCGCGAGCACCTCCTCCGCGGCGGTCGGGTCCAGGGCCGAGGTCGGCTCGTCGAGCACCAGCACCCGGGGGTGCGCGGTGAGGACCGAGCCGATCGCGACCCGCTGCTGCTGACCGCCCGACAAGGTGCGCAGCGGCCGGTCCCGCAGGTCCGCGATGCCGAGGAGGTCGAGGGTCTCCTCGACCCGCTTGCGCATCACGTCCGGGGGCACCGCGAGCTGTTCCATCCCGTAGGCCAGCTCCTCCTCGACGGTGTCGGTGACGAAGCCGGCGAGCGGGTCCTGCCCCACCACGCCGACGACGTCCGCGAGCTCGCGTGGCGGGTGCGTCGCGGTGTCGCGCCCGTCGACCAGGACCCGGCCCTCGAGGTGGCCGCCGGTGAAGTGGGGGACCAGCCCGTTGACCAGGCCGAGCAGCGTGGACTTGCCCACCCCGGTGCGCCCGACGACCAGGCACAGCTCGCCCTCGTCGACCACCAGGTCGACGCCTCGCAGCGCCGGCGACCCCGCGCCGGGGTAGCGGACCGTCACGCCCTCGATGCGGATCACGACGAACCTCCCGATGGCGGCGCCACCGGCGGGGCCGCCCACGCCGGGACCAGGCCCACCGCGAGGCCCAGCGCGGCGAACGTGGGGAGCGGCGGCCACTGCGCCGGCGAGGTCGATGGCCGGAGCCCGGCCGGGTCGATCGCCCCGGCGACCACCACGATCACGGCGACCGCGATTCCGCACCCCGCCACCACCCACTCGGGCAGCTGCCAGGGGTCGGGCCGGTACCGGGTCCGCTGGACCCGGCGGCCGCTCAGCACGAAGCCGGCGGCGGCCGCGGCGAGGCCCACCGCCATCGCGGGCGCACCCAGCACCCGGGGCGTGGTGGTGTCGAGCAGCCCGTAGGTCCCGACGCAGGCGCCCGCGAGCCCGACCAGCAGGAGCGTGCCGGTCAGCACCCGGGACGCCCGCGGCACCCCCGCGGTGCGTCCGTAGCCGCGCGAGTCCATCGCGGCGGCGAGCAGGAGCGAGCGGTCGAGCGCGTCGGTCATCACCGGCATGGCGACGGTGCGGAACAGCCGCAGCCGGCGGCCCTGCTCACCGCGCAGCTTGCGTGCCCGGTGCACCCGCAGCCCGCTCTCGACGAGCTGCGGCGCGACGGTGAGCGCGACGGTGATCGCGACCCCGACCTCGTGGAGCGCGCTCGGCACCGACTTGAGCAGCCGCTTGGGGTTGGCGAGCACGTTGGCACCGCCGAGGCACACGAGCAGCGTCGCGAGGCGGAGGCCGTCGTACAGCGCGGCGAGGATGCCCTCCAGCGCGACCGGCCCGCCGATGCGGATCCCCCTCGCCGCCTCCGGCAACGGCAGCTCGGGCAGCGTGAACAGCACGGTCGTCCCCGCCCCGCCGTCGAGCAGCATCCGGAACACCACCCGGATCGCGATGACCACGAACGCGAGCACCAGGTACGCGGAGAACCCCTTCGCCCACGGCGCGTCGGTGCGCCGCGCCGAGACCACGTAGCCGACGATCGCGACGACCAGGAGCAGGACGAGCGGGTTCGTCGTCAGGTTGGCGGCGGTCGCGAGCCCGATCGCCCACAACCACCACGCGCCCGGGTGCAACGGGCGGGGCAGCCGCTCACGGCGCCTCGCGCCCGGATGGCCGGCGACGGCGGTCGGTGCGACCCCACTCGACTCGGTTGCGGTGCTGGCCATTCGGCTCCTCCGGCGTCATCGCCCGAGGGCCGGTCCGGACCTCTGGCTCCGACGTCCGCATTCCACGACGGACCGACAGAAGCATCACCGTCGCCCCGGGCATTCCGACTCGCACGGTGCACCGCGGCGGTCGCGGCGCGCCGTGCCTACGGCTGCGGGTCAGTGCCGGACTTCGACCGGCTTCCCCCGGGACGCGGCTCGTCGATTCGGGGCCATCCCACCACCCCGGCCGCCGATCGGCAAGCGGCGGGGCGCGCCACGCCCCGGGCCCCGGGCGGGGCTCAGGCGTTCGACGCGACCTGGGCGCGGAGGCGCTCGTTCTCCTCCTCGAGCTCCGCGAGGCGGTGTGCGAGCCCCTTGAGCATCGAGCGGGCGAGCCGGGGCTGGTCGTCGAGCAGCGTGTTGAACCCGCGCCGGTCGAGGACCTGCAGCACCATGTCGGTCTTGGCGCGCACCGACGCCGTGCGGGTGATCGAGTCGAGCAGCGCGACCTCGCCGAAGTAGGCGCCCGGGCCGAGCACGGCGACGACCTCGCCGTCCTTCACGACCTCGGCCTCGCCGTCGACGATCAGCGCGAACTCCTGGCCCAGGTCGCCCTGTCGCAGGATCACCCGCCCTTCCGGTACCTGCACCTCGTCGGCGAGGTGGTCGATCTCCTCGAGCTCCTCCGGGGTGCATCCGGCGAACATCGGGAGGTCGCGGAACTGGGCGAGACGGTCTCGGCGTGCCACGCCGGCAGCCTACCCACCGACCCCTGTGCCACGATGCGAATCTCGGGTTCTGCGCCCGACGACGACCGGCGAGGGGGACCATGGTCAAGCTGTTCGCGCTGCTGCGACGCCACCCGGAGATGAGCTTCGACGAGTTCGTGTCGCACTGGCGCGACGTCCACGGGCCGCTGATCGCGGGCGAACCGACCCTCGCCCGCCACATCGTCCGCTACGAGCAGCACGTGCGGCACCGGCCGGACCCGCTGTCGGGCACCGAGGGCGTCGACGGGGTGGCGGTGCAGTGGTTCCACTCGATCGACGACTTCGTCGGCTTCATGGGCGAACCCGCGTACCGCGAGCTGATCGCGCCCGACGAGCGCCGCTTCCTCGACCTGGACCGCCTCGAGTTCGTCATCACCGAGGAGCCGACCGTCGTCATCGACGGGGACGTCGGGTCCGCCTCGTGAGCGGGCTCGAGTACCCCGGGCGGGGCGGGGTGGTCGTCACCGGCGGCGCGTCGGGCATCGGCGCCGCGGTCTGCCGCCGGCTCGCCGCGGACGGGGTCACCGTCGGCGTGCTCGACCGCGACGCCGAGGGTGCCGCGGCGGTCGCCGCCGAGGTGGGCGGCCTGGCCCTGCCCGCGGACGTCGCGAAGAGCGACGAGCTCGAGGCCGCGCTCGGGCGCGCCGCGGCCGAGCTCGGCGGGCTGCGCGGCCTGGTCAACAACGCCGGCGTCGGCAACCTCAAGCCGCTGACCGAGTACACCGACCGCGAGGTCGACCTGATCTGGAGGGTGAACGTGGCCGGGGTGTTCGCCGGCATCCGGGCCGCGGCCCCGCACCTGCGCCCCTCCGGCGGGTCCATCGTCAACGTGGCGAGCGTGTCGGGGGTCCGGCCCACCCGGGGCGAAGCCCCCTACTCCGCGGCCAAGGCCGCGGTCATCGCGCTGACCATGTCGGCGGCGCTCGAGCTGGGCCCGGAGATCCGGGTGAACTGCGTGTCGCCGGGGTTCGTGCGCACGCCGCTCAACGAGGTCATCGCCGGGGACGACCGGCTGCGCGCGGCGGTCGAGGCGGCCACGCCGCTGGGGCGCGTCGGCGCTCCCGAGGAGGTCGCCGCGGTCGTCGCCGTGCTGCTGTCGAGCGCCAGCAGCTACCTGTCCGGCCACAACCTCGTCGTCGACGGGGGATCGCTGCTCGGGTCCGCGCAGATGGACCCGGTGCTCTCCGAGCTGCTCGGTGGCGTGGACCGCTGACGGCCCCCGGGTGCCCCTCACGACACCACCCGGTGGCGGGACCGGGTGCGGTGCGGGCCGGAGTGGGGCATCATGTCCACGGCGATGGCCGGTCTGGCGGGACCGGTGCTGAGGGAAACGGCGGTATCCATGGGGCTTGCAGGGCTACTCCCGAGTCCGGAGGGCAGCACGCGCGTCACCCCGCGGCGCGTGCGGCTCGCGCTCGTGCTGGTGGCGCTCAACGTCGCCGACGTGCTGCTGACCCGCGCCGTGCTCGACCGCGGCGGCGTCGAGCTCAACCCGCTCATGCGGGGGCTCATGGCGGGCCTCGCCGCGCCCCTGGGGCTCAAGTTCGCGGTCGCGGCCCTCGCGGGGCTGCTCCTGCTGGCGTGCCCGCCGCGGTCGAAGCTGGCCGAGCCGGCCGTGCTGACGCTGGTGGGGGTGTACACGGCGATCGTGATGTGGAACGCATCGCTGCTCGGCTGGCTGGCGGTCACCGGAAACTAGAACCTGTTCCAGTTTCGGGCTGACACGCCGTCAGGTCGGGGTTACGATCGGCCCATGAGCGCGCAGCAGGGTTCCCACGGGGACAAGGCCGGGACCGATCTCGCCGACATCCCGAAGTTCGTCTCGGTCGACGACCACGTGATCGAGCCACCGCACGTCTGGACCGACCGCCTCCCGTCCAAGTACGCGGACGTGATGCCTCGCACCGTGCGCATGCGCGGCGTGATGCGCTTCGTCGGCGGCGTCTTCTCGTTCGAGGAGACCGACGACGGCGACGAGGCCGACTGGTGGCAGTACGAGGACGGGCGCTACCCGCTGACCCGCCTCGAGTGTGCCGTGGGCTTCGACCGCTCCGAGGTCACCGTCAGCGGCATCACCTACGACCAGATGCGCAAGGGCTGCTGGGACCCCAAGGCGCGCCTCGAGGACATGGACGTCAACTGGACCGAGGCGTCGATGTCGTTCCCGTCGAGCTTCCCCCGCTTCTGCGGCCAGCGCTTCTACGAGGCGAAGGACAAGGAGCTCGCGGACCTCTGCGTCAAGGCGTACAACGACTGGCAGGTCGAGGAGTGGTGCGCCGGGTCGAACGGCCGCCTGATCCCCTGCATCATCATCCAGCTCTGGGACCCCGAGGCCGCCGCCGCGGAGATCCGCCGCAACGCCGCCCGGGGCGTGCGGGCCATGACCTTCTCCGAGATCCCGCCGTACCTGGGCCTGCCCTCGATCCACGACCCCGACGGCTACTGGGACCCGGTGTTCCAGGCCTGCGCCGAGACCGGCGTCGTGGTGAACATGCACATCGGCTCGAGCTCGAAGATGCCGTCGACCTCGGCCGACGCGCCGGCGGCGGTCGGCTCGACGCTGACGTTCAACAACGCGATGGCGTCGATGACCGACTTCCTCTTCTCGGGCGTGCTGGTCCGCTTCCCCGAGCTGAAGCTCGCCTACTCCGAGGGCCAGATCGGCTGGATCCCCTACATCATCGAGCGGGCCGACAAGGTGTGGGAGGAGAACCGCGCGTGGGGTGGGTTCGGCGACAAGGTCCCCGAGCCGCCGTCGACCTACTACTACCGCCAGATCTACGGCTGCTTCTTCGACGACCAGTACGGGCTCGACAACCTCGAGAAGGTCGGGGTGGACAACATCTGCTTCGAGACCGACTACCCGCACTCCGACAGCACCTGGCCGCACTCGAAGGAGGTCGCCCACAAGCTGATGGGCCACCTGCCCCAGGACGTGGTGCGCAAGCTGGTGCGGGGCAACGCGATCGAGCTCCTGGGCCTGGACCTCCAGCCCTGAGCCCCCGGACCACCGACCCGTCCCGTTCCCTCCCGCAGGTCGGCCCCCAGGGGGGTTCCTCCTGCAGGCCAGGGCCCGGGGCGGGGGTCGAGAGAGGTGTGCACGATGTCTGAACGGCAGTACCGGCTCGTCATCGGCGGCGAGCTGGTCGAGGGCTCCGGCACGTACGAGGTCGTCAACCCGGCCACGGAGCAGGTGATCGCCGAGGCGCCCGAGGCGTCGGTCGAGCAGGCGAACGCCGCGGTCGACGCCGCGGCGGACGCGTTCGACGCGTGGTCGCGCACCACCCCGGAGGAGCGCGCCGAGCTGCTCCACCGGGCCGCCGACCTCATCGACGCGCACCGCGACGAGATCGTCCCGGTGCTCCAGGCCGAGACCGGTGCCACGATGCGCGTCGCGAAGACCATGCAGTTCCCGCAGGCCGCGGCGCGCCTGCGCCGCTACGCGAAGGGCGCGCTCGAGGAGCGGATCACCCCGCTGCCCCCGGCGGTGATGCCCTCCACGGCGCTCGCCCCCGGCGGGCTGATCTCCGCGGTGGCGAACCGCGCGCCGGTGGGGGTCGTCGCGTGCATCACCTCGTACAACTTCCCGATGACGAACATGGCCGGGAAGATCGGTCCGGCGTTGGCGATGGGCAACACCGTCGTGGTGAAGCCCGCCCCGCAGGACCCGCTCGGCGTGATCCGGATGGTCGAGCTGATGAACGAGGCGGGCTTCCCGCCGGGCGTCGTCAACGTCGTGACCGGGCAGGAGGTCGCCCCCTCCGAGGCGGTCGTCGCGCACCCGCGCACCGACATGATCTCGTTCACCGGCTCGACGGCGGTGGGTCGCCGTATCGGTGAGGTCGCCGGCGGGCAGATGAAGCGCCAGCTCATGGAGCTCGGCGGCAAGGGCGCCTGCATCGTGTTCGAGGACGCCGACCTGAAGGCCGCCATCGGCGGCATCTCGTCGGTGTGGGGGTTCCACTCGGGGCAGATCTGCACCTCGCCGACCCGGGTCATCGTGCACCGCTCCGTGCACGACCAGCTCGTCGCCGGGCTCAAGCAGGCCGCCGGCCACATGAAGGTGGGCGACCCGCTGGAGCGCGACACGGTCGTCGGCCCGCTCATCACCGCGGCGCACCGGGACCGGGTCGAGGGCTACATCCGGGCCGGCGTCGAGGAGGGCGCGACCATCGCCGTCGGCGGCGGCCGGGGCGGCATGGACACCGGCTACTACGTGGAGCCGACCCTGCTGGTCGACTGCGACAACTCGATGACCCCGGTGCGCGAGGAGATCTTCGGTCCGGTGGTCGTCGTCGTGCCCTTCGACGACGAGGACGAGGCGGTCGCGATCGCGAACGACTCCGACTACGGGCTGTACTCCTACGTGTTCAGCGCCGACACCGGTCGGGCGTGGGAGGTCGCGCAGCGGCTCCGCTCGGGCAACGTCGGGCTCAACACGCTGCAGCGCAACCACGAGGCGCCCTTCGGCGGGTTCAAGCAGTCGGGCGTGGGGCGTGACGGCGGCAGCTACGGTCTGCAGGCCTACTCCGAGCTGCAGTCCATCGTCTGGCCCGGCTGACCCGCCGCGCCCCGTTCCGTTCGGCGACTCCCACAGGCCGCCTGCCCAATTCTGGCTCTCAGGTGCCCGAATCGGGCACCTGAGAGCCAGGATCCGCGAGCGTCCCCGACGCGCGCTGGGCGAGCCGCGGTGGCGCGACGCCGGGCGGGTCAGGGTCGTCCAGGACCCACGTGCCCGCGATCCGGTCGTGCCACCCGCGGTGCTCCGGATCCGTCGCGATCGACCAGGCCACCACCAGCCACCAGGCGACCGAGGCGGTCGCGAGCACGGAGGCGAACGCGGGGTCGGGCTCCTCGACCACCCACGTCGTCGCGACGAGCGCGAGGTTGGGCCCCCCACAGCACCAGCGTGCGGAGCGTCGCTCGGCCCCAACCCGGCGCCGACCCGTCCGCGCCGACGACCCGCAGGCCGAAGGGCAGCTTGCCGACGTCCCAGCCGAGGCGCGCGATCAGCGCGAGCTCCACTGCGACGTACAGCTCGTTGAAGGGGACCCGGAACGACGGTTCGAGCAGGACCAGCAGGAAGCTGGCTGCGAGGGACAGTCCCACCCAGGCCACCACGCGGGCGAGCGCGCGACGCCCGACCGTGGCGAACCGCGGCCCCTCACCGGGTGCGTCCCCGCGCGGCGGCTCGGTGCCCCGGCGCCCTTCCCCCTCTTCGGCATCCATCACGGGGAGGGTACCGGCATCCCCCCGTTCTGTTCGGCGTGCGTCAAGGAGACCCTTGACGCACGCCGAACAGAACCGCCAGGGATTCGCGCTCGGGAAGGGTCGAGCCCGAACTGGAACGTGTTCCAGTTCGGTGCCCGCGGCTACCGTTCCGCCCATGAAGGGGATCGTGTGGGACGGCGAGCAGGCGACGGTCGAGACCGGGCTCGAGCTCCGTGACCTGCGAGGCGGCGAGGTCCGCGTCGCGATCGAGGCCGCTGGGCTCTGCCACAGCGACGTGTCGGTGCTCGACGGCACGATCATGTTCCCGCCGCCGGTGGTGCTCGGCCACGAGGGCGCGGGCGTGGTCACCCAGGTCGCCGACGACGTCACCCACGTGAAGGTCGGCGACCACGTCGTGCTGTCCACGCTCGGCAACTGCGGTCGCTGCGCCGAGTGCGACCGCGGCCGGCCGACGTTCTGCCGCACGAACCAGGGCCGGCTGTCGCGCCCGTTCACGCTCGGCGAGGGCGAGGACGCGAAGAAGGTGTTCCAGTTCGCGAACCTCGGCGTGTTCGCACAGGAGACCGTCGTCCGCGCCACCCAGGCGGTGCCGATCCCCAAGGAGGTGCCGTTCACCTCCGCGTCGCTCATCGGCTGCGGCGTCCTCACCGGGGTCGGCGCGGTCATCAACCGGGCGAAGGTCAGCCACGGCGAGTCCGTCGTCGTGATCGGCGTCGGCGGCATCGGGCTCAACGCCATCCAGGGCGCCGCGCTCTCCGACGCGCTGCCGATCATCGCCGTCGACACCAACCCGACGAAGGAGGAGGTCGCCCGCACGTTCGGCGCGACCCACTTCATCCAGCCCGACGGGCCCGACTTCGACCTCGTCGCCGCGGTGAAGGAGATCGCACCGAACGGCGTCGACCACGTCTTCGAGTGCGTCGGTTCGACCTCGCTGATCCGCACCGGCACCGAGCTGCTCGACTGGGGCGGCAACCTCGTCATGCTCGGCGTGCCGAAGATGGGCTCCGAGGCCAGCTTCGTCGTCAACACCATGTACAACGACAAGACGATCATGGGTTGCCGCTACGGCTCGGCCCGTCCGCAGCACGACATCCCGCTGATGGTCCGCCTCTACCTCGCCGGACGGCTCAAGCTCGACGAGCTCGTGTCGCGCACGTACCCCCTCGAGGACTTCCGGGCGGCGCTCGACGAGCTGCACGAGGGCAAGCTGGCCCGCGGCGTGCTGACCCTGGACTGAACGTGGCTCCCGCCCGGTCCGGCACCGGTCTCCCCGGCGAGCTGTCCGAGCTCGCCGCCAAGGTCTCGAACTGGGGCCGGTGGGGCGACGACGACGAGCTCGGCTGCGGCAACCTCCTCACCGCGGAGGCGGCACGCCGGGGCGCGGCCGAGGTCCGCTCCGGGCGTCGCGTGTCGCTCGCCGCGGCGCTGCGCGCGGACGGCATCCAGGTCGGCCAGCCGGCCCGGCGCTACAACCCGATCCTCACCGTCACGTCGCTCAACGAGCGCGACCCGTTCGCACCGGGGATCTGGCAGGGCACCGACGACATGGTGACGATGTCGACCTGCGCGGGGACCCACGTCGACGCGCTCAGCCACGTGTCCTACGACGGGTACCTCTACAACGGCGTGCCGACCTCCGCGGTCACCGCGCAGGCGGGCGCGACGAAGCTCGGCGCAGAGAAGCTGCCCGACATCGTCACCCGCGGCGTCCTGCTCGACCTGCCGCACGTGAAGGGCGTCGCCGGGCTCGACGAGATCGCCCCCGGCTACGCGATCACCGGCGACGACCTCGACGAGGCCGCGGACGCCGCGGGCGTCACCATCACCCCGGGGGACGTCGTGCTGGTCCGCACCGGCGAGATGCGCCACCACCGCGCCGGTGACCGCCGCCGCTACGCCGTCGGGGTCGACTTCCAGCTCCCCGGGTTGTCGGTGCACTCGATCGAGTGGATGCACCGCCACGACGTCGCCGGCGCGTTCACCGACACCTACGCCTACGAGGCGTTCCCGCCGTCGATGCCCGACTGGTCCGACACCCTCGCGGTCCACATGATCCAGCTGCGCGACATGGGTCTGCTGCAGGGCCAGAACTGGGACCTCGAGGACCTGTCGGTCGCGTGCGCCGAGGAGCAGCGCTGGACGTTCCTGCTCGTCGCCGCACCCGAGCCGATCGTCGGCGCGACCTCCGCGCCCGTGGCGCCGGTCGCCATCATGTGAACGTGCGAGTCCGCCGACGTCGACGACCGACCGCTGCCCGACGGAGGCCGGAGGAGCCCACGGGGCCGAAGACGTTCAGCATCTGGAGCTTCGCCGCGGTCTTCGCGGTGCTCGGGCTCCTCGGCCTCGGCTGGCTGCTGTGGGGACCCCAGCCCGAGGACGGCTCCGTCGAGCTGCACGTCCCCCAGACCCTCCCCGAGGAGACCGCCGCACCCACGCCCCCTCGACGCCGCTCGGGTTCCCCCACCACCGAGCCGACGGGCATGGCGGGGCTGATCCCGGGCACGACGAGCCCGACGACCAGCGTCCCGAGCGCGCCGGCGACGCGGCCGACGCTGCCGAACGGGTCCCCCGCGCCGGAGGGCGTGACCGAGGTCGTCGCCGAGGGCGACACCGTCCGCCTGCGCTTCGTCGGCCCCGCCGGGCTGCCGCAGGGTTGGGCGGCGCGGGTCGCCCCCACCGTGGTGTCGCCGGTCGCCGGTGATCGTGGGCTCCAGCTGCGCATCGGGTGCGCGGCGTCGCCGAGCGAGCGGCTCGTCGAGGTGGCGATCACCGAGGGTGACACGGCGATCACCGTCGCCGTCGCGGTGGTGTCCCCACCCGAGGGCCCACCGTGCGCGGACGGCTCCGACACCGTGCTCGAGGTGCCGCTGCGCGGCCCGGTCGCAGGACGGACCCTGGTCGCGGTGCCCCCCGGTACCGACATCGCCAGTGCCCTCGGCAGCGGCTGAACGACGGTCGACCAGCCGTCGACCGACGGCGAACCCGCCGTGGACCGGCGGCACCGTGGGGCCTGCGCGGCCACCCGCGGGCTCGCGCGGCGTTTCCTAGACTCGGCTGCCATGGTCGAGGGTCGAACCCTGTGGGAGCTCATGGAGCGGCGGGTCGACGCCACGCCCGACGACCTGATGGCCGTCGACGAGGACATGCGCACGCTCACCTTCGCGGAGCTGTGGTCCGAGGCGGAGCTCGCAGCGGCGGGGTTGCGTGCCGCCGGCGTGAGCGAGGACGACGTCGTCACCTGGTGCCTGCCCAACTGGATCGAGACGTTCGTCCTCGTCGCCGCGCTCGCTCGCCTCGGCGTCGTGCAGAACCCCGTCGTGCCGGGGGTCGGCGAGGCGGAGCTGGAGCGGCTCGCCGCCCGGTCGCGCTCGACGCTGCTCGTCGTCCCCGCGACCCTCGACGGTCGCGACGTCGAGGACGACGTGACCGCGATCGCCCGGCGGCTCGGGGGAGTGCGGGTGCTCGTCACCGACCGCGCGCTGCCGCAGGGCGACCCCACGACCCTGCCGCCGCTCGAGGAGGTCGACCCGGTGGAGCCGCGGCCGGGGTGGGACCCGGTGCGGTGGCTGTTCCACACGGCCGGTGGCACCGGTGAGCCGAAGCTCGTGCGCCACACCGACGCGTCGCTGCTCGCCGCGGCACGCGGGCTGATCCAGCGGTTCGGGCTCATCCCCCAGGACCGCCACGCCCTGCTGCGCCCGGCGGCGCACGTCGACGGCGTCGTCTGGCTCCTCGCGAGCCTCGGGTCGGGGTGCGCCAACATCCTCACCGGTTCGCTCGACACCGACGGCGTCTGCGAGGTGCTCGCTCGCGAGGGCGTCACGCTCGCAGGGTCGACGCCTGCGGACCACCGCGCGTTCGTCGACCGGCAGCGCCGCGACCTGCAGCCGCTGTTCCCCGACGTGCGCGCGTTCACCGGAGGCGGGCACGTGCCACCGGAAGGGCTGGTGGACGAGGTCCGCAGCCTGTTCGACGTGCCGGTGCTGTCGTCGTACGGGCTCACCGAGGCGCCGGTCGTCGCGGCGGCCTCGCCGAGCGATCCCGACCTCGGTGGCGTCACCGTGGGCACCCCGGTGCACGGGGTCGAGGTGCGCCTCGTGCAGCCCGACGGGACCATCGCGACCGGTGGTGAGGAGGGCGAGATCCGGGTCAGGGCCCCGCAGCTCATGGCGGGCTACGAGGACCCCTCGCTCGACCAGGACGCCTTCGACGACGACGGGTTCCTCCGCACCGGCGACCTCGGCCGCTTCGACGAGCACGGCCGCCTGGTCGTCACCGGGCACGTGCAGGACATCATCCTCCGCCCGGCAGGAGCCGTGTCGGCCGTGGAGCTCGAGCGGCTGCTGCACCAGCACGACCGGGTCGAGGACGCCGCCGTCATCGGGCTGCCCGACCCCGACCGCGGCGAGCAGGTGTGCGCGGTCGTGCAGCCGCGCCGGGGTGCCGGCACGCTGACCGCGGAGGAGGTGCTCGGGCACCTCCGCGAGCGTGGCCTGTCGACCGACGACCTGCCCGAGCGCGTCGAGATCGTCGACGTGCTGCCGCGCACGCGCACCGGCGCCGTGCTCAAGCAGGTGCTGCGCGACGAGCTCAAGGGGTAGCGCGATCGACCCCTCCATCGCCGCCATGACGGCGGGGGACCTCGACGAGGTGCTCGACCTCAACGAGCGCTGCACCCCGCACGTCGGTCCCGTGGACCGTGATCGGCTCGCCGCGATCGTCGGGGAGTCGTCGCTCGCGCTCGTCGCGCGCGACGCCGCCGGGCTCGCCGGGTTCGTGATCGTGCTCGGGCCCGGGGCCGGCTACGACTCGCCGAACTACCGGTGGTTCGCCGAGCGCTACGAGGACTTCCGGTACGTCGACCGCATCGCGGTGGACCCGGCGCGCCACCGCGGCGGGCTCGGCCGGCGCCTCTACCAGGAGGTGTTCGACCACGCGCGGGCCGAGGGCTCGCCGGTGGTCACCTGCGAGGTGAACCTCGAACCGCCGAACCCGGTCTCGCAGCGCTTCCACGCCTCGCTCGGCTTCACCGAGGTCGGCCGGCAGGACACCTACGGCGGCACCGTCGTCGTGCAGCTGCTCGAGCGACGCGTCGACACCACCTGACCGTCCGACCCCACGGAGCGGTTTCCCGTCACCGGGCGGCGGAGCGTCGTAGCTTCTTGGTCCGGACGCCGGACACGGAAGGGGGCGTTCATGGACGAGGGCAGGAAGCTCGGAGCGGAGCTCATCGGCACGTTCGTGCTCGTGCTGGGCGGTTGCGGATCCGCGGCGTTCGCCGCGCAGGCGCTGAACGTCGCGAGCGGCCCGGTGGGCATCGGTGGCATCGACCTGGGCGAGGGCGGGGTCACGAACCTGGGCATCGGGTACCTGGGCGTGGCGCTGGCGTTCGGCCTGTCGGTGCTCTGCGGCGCGTACGCGCTCGGGCACGTCTCCGGCGGGCACTTCAACCCCGCGGTGACCGTGGGGCTGTCGGTCGCCGGTCGCTTCGAGTGGCGCCGCGTGCCCGGCTACGTCCTGAGCCAGTGCGTCGGCGCCATCGCCGCGGTCGCGGTGATCTGGCTGATCCAGGTCGGCCGGCCCGGCGGGTTCGAGCGGGCGCAGGGGGCGTTCGCGTCGAACGCGTTCGGCCAGGAGAACGGCCGGTACTTCTACGACGTCGGCGCCGCGTTCGTCGCGGAGCTCGTCCTCACCGCGCTGTTCGTCATCGTGATCCTGGGGGTGACGACCAAGGCTGCGTCGAGGGGCTTCGGTGCGCTCGCGATCGGGCTGATGCTGACCCTCATCCACCTCATCTCGATCCCCATCACGAACACGAGCGTCAACCCGGCGCGCTCGCTGGGGCCCGCGGTGTTCGAGGGCGGCACGGCGCTCGCCCAGCTGTGGTTGTTCATCGTCGCCCCGCTGCTCGGCGCGGCCGTGGGCGCGGTGGTGTGGAAGGTGGCCACCGGGGGCGACGAGACCCAGGGCGCGGAGACCGTCGCGGAGGGGATCGAGCAGGCCCAGGCCTGATCCCACCCCAACCCCACCCCCCGTTCTGTGATGCGAGGACGGGGTGGAGACCCCCATCCCGCATCACGGAACGAGGTGTGGGGCCCCGGGTTGGTCCGCCGCGCTGCCCGGACCCTACGATCTGACGACCCGTCAGATCGTAGGAGTGGACCATGGGCTTGTTGGACGGCAAGGTCGCGATCGTCACCGGAGCGGGCCACGGGATCGGCCGTGGCCATGCGCTCGAGCTCGCGAAGCAGGGTGCGAAGGTCGTCGTCAACGATCTGGGCGGTTCGGTCACCGGCGAGGGCAAGGGCCGGGACGCCGACCTGACCGTCGACCTCATCAAGGAGCGCGGCGGCGAGGCGGTCGCGAACTACGGGGACGTGTCCGACGTCGAGCAGTCCGCCGAGATGATCGCCCAGGCGGTCGACACCTGGGGGCGGCTCGACATCCTCGTGAACAACGCGGGCATCGTGCGGGACGGGTCGATCTTCAACATGTCCGTCGAGGACTTCGACGCCGTCATCAAGGTGCACGTGCGGGGCACCTGGCTGCCGTGCAAGCACGCGGCGGTGCACTGGCGCCAGCTCAACAAGTCGACGGGTGAGAAGGTCAACGGCCGGATCATCAACACGGTCTCGGGCGCCGGCCTGACCGGCAACTTCGGCCAGTCGAACTACGCGCCGGCCAAGGCGGCGATCGCGTCGCTCACCCAGACCCTCAGCCTCGAGCTCTACAAGATGGGCGTCACGGTCAACGCGGTCGGTCCCGCCGCGGCGACGCGCATCACCGCGACGATGCCGAACGCGCCGGCGGTGATCGAGCCCGACGAGATCCCCGAGGACGAGTGGAACCGCATGGACCCGGCGGTCTCCTCTCCGCTGGTCGCGTGGCTCGCGTCGGACGAGGCGGACCACGTCACCGGCCAGGTGATCCGCGCGGTCGCCGAGAACATCATCCTGATGAAGGGCTGGACCGACGGGCCGACGATCAACAACGGCGGCAAGCGCTGGGACGCCACGAAGCTGGGCCAGCAGCTCGCCACCGACGTGTTCTTCACCCGCGCCCCCGGCCTCCGCTACTGAGCTGCTGCGGGGCCGGCCGGGCCGCACGGACGCCCGGGCCGGCTCCCGTAGGCTCGGCGGGGTGAGCGACCCCTACGGCGACATCCTCGAGGACGACCGCGGTGGCATCGGCGGTTCGCGCCGCCTCGCGGACGCCTACCCGAAGGTGCCCGCACGCCCCGACATGGTGCTGCTGCACCGCTCCACGGGGCTGCGGGGCAAGCTCTGGAAGTTCACCGGCCAGCTCGTCGTGCTGCGCGACGCCCGCGGCGGCGAGCACACCTTCGAGCACCACCCCGGCGCGTTCGCACACCAGGGCGAGACCGTCACGCTCGTGATGCCGTCGCGGCCGGCCAGGGGTTCGGCCCCGGTGACGAAGCGGTCCGCCGCCGGCGGCATCGTCACCGCCGACGCGCCGGCCCGGGTCGCCCGCGCGTCGCGGCTGTGGGTCGAGGGCGACCACGACGCCCGCTTCATGGAGCGGGTCTGGGGCGACGAGCTGCGCGAGCTCGGCATCGTCGTCGAGCCGATGGGCGGCATCGACGACCTGCCGGCCCGGGTGGCCGAGTTCGCCCCGTCCGCACGGCGCAAGCTCGCCGTGCTGGTCGACCACCTCGTCCCCGGCTCGAAGGAGACCCGCCTCGCCGAGCAGGTGCGCGGTCCCCACGTGCTCGTGGTCGGTCACCCGTGGGTCGACATCTGGCAGTGCGTGCGTCCCAAGGCGCTCGGCATCGAGGGCTGGCCGGAGGTGCCCCGCGGCGAGGAGTGGAAGGCGGGCGTGTGCCGCCGCCTCGGGTGGGGCACGCCGCAGGAGGGGTGGCGGCGGGTGCTGTCCGCGGTCGACTCGTTCGCCGACCTCGAACCCGAGCTGGTCGGCGCGGTCGAGCGGGCCCTCGACCTGCTCGCCCCGGTCGAGGGGGACGACTCGTGACCACCGCGGCGGACGTCATCGAGGTGCGCCTGCGCCAGCTCGGCGTCGAGCGCGTCTACGGCCTCCCCTTCGCGGGCCTGCGGCACGTGCCGGTGGAGGACCCCGACCTGGCGGTGCTGTTCGCGGACGCGGACGGGCGCATCGGGCACCACGACGGCAGCGGCCGGCTCGGGCTCGCGCACGTGGCCGGCCCGATCCTGCACCTGTCGTCCTGCCCCGGTGGCACCGCCCCGCTCCAGACCGTCGGCTCCCTCGAGGAGGCGCTCGACGCGCTCGTCGAGCCGCCCGGCATGGGCATCCCCGGCACCTCGGCGCTCCACCTGGACTTCGACCTGTCGGCACCAGCGCCCGAGGGCGTGACCGCCGCTGCGGAGCCCGAGCGGCAGCCCGTGATGCTCCTCGACCCCTCGCTCGCCCAGCTGGACCTCGTCATCGTCGTGGGTCCCGGGGTGGTGCGGGACCACGCCGTCGACGACCTGCACACCGTGAGCCGCAAGGCGGGCGCGGGGGTGCTCAACACGTGGGGGGCGAAGGGCGTCGAGCGCTGGGACAGCCCCTACCACTTCGGCACGGCGGGGCTGCAGGAGCGCGACTTCGAGCTCGCCGGCGTCGGCGACGCGGACGTGGTCATCGCGAGCGGGCTCGATCCTGACGAGACCCCCGTCGAGTCGCTCGGCAACTGGGTGGTGCAGGAGGTGCCCCCGTCGCAGCTCGCGGCGCTCACCCAGCGCTGGGAGCGCACGCACCGCCGCCCGACCCGCCCGCCGCTGTACGACACGATCGCATCGGTCGTCACCCCGCTGTACGAGTCCGACGCGGTGCCGCTCACCGGCGCCCGGGCGTCGCTGCACCTGACCGGCGCGCTGCCCGACCGCGGGATCGTCGTGGCCGACCCGGGCCCGGCAGGGTTCTGGATCGCGCGGACCCTGCCGACCTCGTTCCCCGGCAGCGTGTGCGTGCCTGCGACCCGGGTCGACGGGTTCGCCGCCGCGGCCGCGGTCGTGTGCGCGCTGGAGGGGCGGCCCTGCTTCGCGGTGAGCGACCAGGGCGAGGCCGGGGGGCCGCAGGGCGCGACCGCGGCGGTGCTGGAGCTCGCCGAGGGCCTCGGGCTCGACGTGGCGCTCCAGCTCTGGGGCGAGCGCGGCTCGCTCCGGGACTCCAACGGCCACGTCGAGCTGCTCACCGAGTCCCTGGAGGGCACGGGCGTGCGGGTGCACGAGGTGCCCGTCGACGTGCAGGCGACCTCGGAGCTCGAGCGCGTGGCGGGCCCGCTGCGCGCCTGGGCCTGAGGTCACAGGCCCACGCGCCGTTCCGGGGCGCGCCCTAAGCTGGCCCCTCGTCCCGTCGCGTGAGGAAGGAGCGTGGCGCCATCAGCGAGCAGCAGCAGGACCGGGCGTCGTCCGGCGGGTCGACGCTGACCCGCTCGCAACAGGCGCGGCGCGACCGCATGCTCAGGGTGGCCGCGGAGCTCGCCCAGGAGGGCGGGTGGGACGCGGTGCAGATGCGCGAGGTCGCGCAGCGCGCCGAGGTCGCGCTCGGCACGCTGTACCGCTACTTCCCTTCGAAGGAGTTCCTGCTGGTCTCGGTGATGATCCACGAGATCCAGGCGCTCGCCGACCGGTTGGCGATCCGCCCGCCGGAGGGGGACGACCCCGTCGAGCGGGTCGTGGACGTGCTCCGCAGGGCCAACAAGGCGCTCCAGCGCCAGCCGCAGGTGACCGTCGCGATGATCCGGGCGCTCGTGTCCGGCAACCAGGAGATCGCCCCCGCGGTGCGCGAGACCCGCGCGCTGATGCGCCGGATCATCAGCGACGCGCTCGGCGTCGAGCACCCGCAGCTGGAGGGCGGGTCCACCAACGGCACGGCGGCCGCCGGCACGAACGGGCCGGTGACCCGCGAGGTGCAGATGATCGACCTGCTCTCCGACGTGTGGCTCGCCGCGCTGGTCAGCTGGATCACCGGGGTCGAGCCCGCGAGCGCCCTGGTCCCGAAGCTGTCCGAGGCGACGCGCACCTTGCTCGGCTGACCCTGCTCGCTGACCTCCCCGTCTGTGATGCGAGCGTGCTGGCGACGCAGCACACTCGCACCACGGAACGAGCCGGTCAGCCGCGGCGGTCGACCTGCAGCACCTGGCCGTGGGCGCTGAACCCGGCGCCGAGCACCGCGGAGAGCGACCCACCGCCGGTGACGGTCCGCCCCGACAGCTCGGCCCTCGCGCCGGTCACGACGACGGAGGTCGGTGCGACGTCGCCGAGCGGTCCGAGGAGGTGGCGCACGGCGCCGTCGAGGTCACCGGCCGCCAGCTCGCGCACGAGCCCGCGCACCCCGCCGGGGGCCGCGCCGGCAGGGGTGGGCTCGAGGTCGACCCGGACCAGCACCTCGTCGAGCGTGGTGTCACCCCGGCTGGTGGCCCGGACCAGGAGGTGGTCCGGGTGCGACCCGCGGGCGGACTCCACCAGCTCGAAGCGGAACGTGGTGAGCTCGCGGACCGAGCCCGGCAGGCCCACGCCGAGACGGCTGAGCAGCGATGCGCTGAGCGTGCCCGCCGCCCCGCCCTGCACTTCCACGATGGTGGAGGTCGTGCCGCCCGCCCGGCCGCGGCCCGCACGGACGGTGCCCGTCACCCCGACGTGACCGGACGGGGCCAGCCGGTGGAGCCCCCCGGCGCCGGCGCCCGCGGCGACCTCCACCGCGGCCAGCGTCTCCACACGGTCCGGAGCGGGCAACGTGACCAGCTCCCCGGCGAGGTCGTCCAAGCCCGGGTCGATCCCGGTGATGCGCTCGGCGATGCTGTCCGCTGCACCCCCGAGCGCCCGCGCCACCCAGGTGCCGCCGTGACCCGTGAGGTGGAGCTCGCGGGTCGGGTCACCGGTGGGGACGCCGGCCCGCTCGGCCGCCTCCGCGGCGGCGATGCGTGCGAGCAGTCCGGTGACCTCGCCGCGGTCGACCTCCCACGTGCGGCGCAGGACGCTGCCGAGCGCTGCCCCTGCCCCCGCATGCACGCCGATCGGCGCGGTCGTCTCCGAGGTGCCGCCGATCGTGAGCTCCGCGGTGGCGCCGACGGTCGCCTCCAGGCCGACCTCGGCGGCCTCCGCCACCGTGACGCGCACCCGGCCGTCGGGCAGCTCCTGCAGCCACACGTCCGCGTCGATCCCGGCGCTGACGAACCCGACCTTCACCCCCACGCCGCCCGAGAAGCGGAGCTCGGTCGGTGGGAACGCCGACAGGTCCGCCGGGCGCACCGGCCGCAGCACCGGGAACGGGCCCGACGGTGGCTGCTGCGCGGCGGGTGCGGCGGAGGCCCTGCGCTGCTCGGCGGCCTGGCCGTCGAGGTCTCTCGCCAGCCGGTGGCAGCGCTGCGACAGTGACAGCAGCGCGGCGCGGTGGCGGGTGGACCAGTCGCGCTCGAAGCGGGCCGCGTCGACACCGGTCCACCCGGTCGCCCGGACCCGCCGGTCGAGGCCGATGGCCACGTCCGCGAGCTGCCGCGACGCGGCGCGCATCGAGCCGGCGAGTCGTTCCAGTGCCGCGGCGTCCGCGCCCAGTGCTCCCATCCCGGCGCACGGTACGGACGGGGTGTCGGCGGATCAGCGGGGAGCGCGGCCCGGTGCGTTGCAGCGGGCCGTCAGGGTCTGCTCAGCCCTCGAGCCCGAGCACCTTCGCCGCGTTGTGGCGCAGGAACTTGGGCCAGACCTCGTCCTTGAACGGCACGTTCGGCAGCTCGTCCATGATCCGCTCGTAGGTCAGCCCGGCGGGGAAGTACCCGGCGTAGATCACCTTGTCGGCGCCGCGGGTGTTCGCGTACCGGATGATCGCCTCGGGGTAGTGCTTCGGGGCGAACGCCGAGGTGGAGTAGTAGAGGTTCGGCCACTTGAGCATCAGCTTCACGGCCATGTCCTCCCACGGCTCGGCACCGTGGCGCATCACCACGGTCAGCTCCGGGAAGAACCAGCAGACCTCGTCGAGCAGCTCGACCTTCTGGGGCGCGAGCGGCACCCGCGGGCCGGGGACGCCAGCGGTGAGGAAGATCGGCAGGCCGAGCTCGACGCAGGTCGCGTAGATCGGGTAGTAGGGCGCCGCGTTGATCGGCGTCATGCAGCCGGCCGGGAAGCTCGAGACCGCGACGATCCCGTACTCGTCGTGGTAGCGGCGGATCTTGCGCACCGCGTCCATGCCGTCGCGGGGGTCGACGTCGACCAGGCCGAGGAAGCGGTCGGGGTGCTCCCGGATCGCGCGGCGGGGCTCGTCCCGCACCTCGCTGCCGACGTTGATGAGCCCCCGCTCGACGCCGTAGCGGTCCATGTTGTCGAGGGTCACCGCGACCGGGTCGACGCCCTCGTCGATGTCGTCGGGGATGTCCTTGAACATGTACTGCGCCGGCATCTTGAAGTCCTCGATGGACTCGGCGTCGCGCAGGCTCGGGGCGAGGAACTTGTAGACCTCGCGGCGGTCAGCGCTGGGGAAGCCGATCATCGTGTCGATGATCGGCACGTCGGTCGGCATGCCCATGGCGGCCACTGTAGAGGCGCCGACTAGAACGCGTTCCAGCTCCGCCGTCGCCGCCTCGTAGGGCGCCGTGGCTGAACACTTGGTGGTCGGCGTCGCACAGCGACGGCAACCACCCGGAGAACGGCGGTGGCTCGGCGGGCACGACTCGCCTGCCCCACGAGTGCACGTGCCGTTCAGGGGCGCCCCGGCCTCCTACGCTCGATCGATGGATCGAGCCCGGGGGGTGCCCATGACGTGGTTGGAGCGGGTCCGAGCGCGCTGGGCGACGGAGCGGACGACCGGGTTCCCGACGTCGTCGAACGGGGCGTCGTCGTTCCACCTTCGATGGCACCTCGGCGGTGACCTGCGGGAGGTGTCGGTCACGCTCGAGGTGCTCGAACCACCGACCGTCCCGCGCCTCTACTTCTGGGCGCTGCAGGCCGACTTCGCCGGTCCCGGTGGTCGGCACGCCGGCGGCGCGCACCTCGGGCTCCAGTGGCACCCGTCCCACCCCGGCTCGCGGGCGGTGAACTGGGGCGGCTACGTCGCCCGCGGCACCGAGCTGCACGGCAGCGAGTCGGCGCTGCCCTCCGCGCTGCACAACCCGAACACGCGCGACCTGTGGTGGTCGGAGCGCAGGCCCTACCGCCTGACGATCGAACGTGCACCCGCGGAGGCGGACCGTCACGGGCTGCAGGCCTGGCGGGGCACCGTCACCGACCTCGCCCGCGGCGAGGCCACCGTCGTGCGCGACCTGTACCTGCCGTGCGACCGCATCGCCGGGGCGGTCATGTGGTCCGAGGTGTTCGCCCGCTGCGACGACCCGAGCGTCGCGGTGCGCTGGTCCGACCCCTCCGCCACCACGCTCGACGGCGCGACCGTGCGCCCCGACCGCCTGTCGACGAACTACCAGACCCACGCGGACGGCGGTTGCGCGAACACCGATTCCTCGCCCGACGAGGTCGGGATCGTGCAGCGCACCAACACCGAGAGGGCCACACCGACCGGCGCGGTCCTCCCCACGCGCTGAGGTGGGGCCGACCGCTACCGTGGCCGGGTCATGGGGGATCAACTGACCTACAACCTCGCGGACCTCTGGGAGGCCGTGTCGGACCGGGTGGGGGAGCGTGAGGCCGTCGTCGCGGGGGACCGGCGGCTCACCTACTCGCAGCTCGAGGAGCGGGCCAACCGGCTCGCGAACCACCTCAGCGGCGTGGGCGTCGGGCCGGGCGACTTCGTCGGCTGCTACCTGACCAACGGCACCGAGTACCTCGAGGCGCTGCTCGCCGCGTTCAAGCTGCGCGCCGTGCCGGTCAACATCAACTACCGGTACGAGGCGGACGAGCTGCGCTACCTGCTCGACGACTCCGGCTCGGTGGTGCTGCTCTGCGACGAGGCGTTCGTGCCCCGCGTCGCCGAGGTGGCCTGCGCCGTGCCGGCGCTGCGCCACACGATGGTCGTGGCGCGCGCGGGCAACGCGGCGGCCGACCTGTCGGACACCGGCGTGCCGGACCCGGTCGACTACGAGCAGGCCCTCGCCGCGTCCAGCGCCGAGCGGCCGGTGGTCGAGGGGCGCGGCAACGACGACCTGTACGTGCTCTACACCGGCGGCACCACCGGCATGCCGAAGGGCGTCGTGTGGCGCATGGAGGACGCGTTCTTCGGGTGCATCGGCGGTGGCGACCCGATGCGCACCTCGGGCGAGGTGTCCTCCCCCGACGAGGTCCTCGAGCGCCTCATCGACTTCGACTTCGTCTTCTACGCGCTCGCACCGCTGATGCACGCAGCGGCCCAGTGGGTGTCGATCATGTGGTTCCTCGCCGGGGCCAAGGTCGTGCTGCACACCGGGTCCTTCGACGGCGAGCGCGTCTGGCGCACCGTCGAGGCGGAGAAGGTGAACGTGCTCACGGTGGTGGGCGACGCGATGGCCCGCCCCCTGTGCGACGCGTGGGACGAGCACGGTCCGTTCGACATCTCGTCGATGTACCTGCTCTCCAACGGGGGCGCGCCGCTCACCCCGTCGCTGCGCGACCGCCTTCGCTCCTACGCGCCGAACGCGATGCTCACGGACGGGTTCGGCTCGTCCGAGACCGGCATCCAGGGCAGCCGGCGGCTCTCGCCGGGTGAGGAGGCCGGCGAGGCGGTGACGTTCAACAACGTCGCGCGGGGCGCGGTCGTGCTCGACGAGCACCACCGTCCCGTGGAGCCCGGCTCGGGTGTGGTGGGCAGGGTCGCCCAGTCCGGGCACATCCCGCTCCGCTACCACAACGCCCCCGAGAAGACCGCCGAGACCTTCGTCGAGGTCGACGGGGTCCGCCACGTGCTGCCCGGCGACATGGCGACCGTCGAGCGGGACGGCACGATCGTGCTGCTGGGCCGAGGGTCGGTGTGCATCAACACCGGCGGCGAGAAGGTCTTCCCCGAGGAGGTGGAGTCGGTGCTCAAGTCCCACCCGCACGTCTACGACGTGCTGGTGGTCGGCGTGCCGGACGACCGCTGGGGGGAGCGGGTCACCGCGGTCGTGCAACCCGACCCGGGGCAGTCCGTGACCCTCGAGGAGCTCGACGCGCACTGCCGGGGCCGGCTGGCGGGCTACAAGATCCCCAGGTCGGTCGTGCTGGTCGACGAGGTCGTGCGCTCTCCCGCGGGCAAGGCCGACTACCGCTGGGCCAAGCAGGTCGCGACCGCCGCCGTCCCGACCGGCTGAACCGCGGCGCGGGCCGGGCCCTCGGGAAGCTGGGCCCTCGGGCGGCTGGGCTCTCGGGCGGCTGGGCCCGGGACGGCGGAGGTTTCCCGCCGGGGGCGCGGGCACCGGGGCGCGATGCCCGGTGCCCGCGCCCGCTGCGTGTCGCACCCGCCTGCGAGCATGGGCGCCGTGACTGCGACCGAGTCCACCGCCGGCACCCCCACCCGACGGGAGCTGCCGCCGCCCACCCCCGAGCTCGCCCGCGTGGCGGGCGAGGTGCTGGCCGCGCTCGCGGGGCCCGACGCACGCCTGCGCGACGACCAGCTCGCCGCGATCGACGCGCTGGTCACCCACGGCGAGCGGGTGCTGCTCGTGCAGGCGACCGGGTGGGGCAAGTCCGCCGTGTACTGGATCGCCACCGCGCTGCTGCGCGAGCAGGGCGCCGGGCCGACCCTCGTGGTGTCGCCGCTGCTCGCGCTCATGCGCAACCAGGTGGCCGCGGCGTCGCGCGCGGGCATCCGCGCCGCCACCATCAACTCGGCCAACATCGAGGACTGGCGCGAGATCGAGGCCTCGATCGACGCCGATGAGGTCGACGTCCTGCTCATCTCCCCCGAGCGGCTCAACAACCCCCGCTTCCGCGACTCGGTGCTGCCCTCCCTCGCCGCGGCGGTGGGGTTGCTCGTGATCGACGAGGCGCACTGCATCTCCGACTGGGGCCACGACTTCCGCCCCGACTACCGACGCATCGCGGACGTGCTCGCCGGCCTCTCGCCCGAGGTGCCGGTGCTCGCCGCGACGGCCACCGCCAACGGGCGGGTCGAGGCGGACGTCGCCGACCAGATCGGCGAGCACACCCTCACCTACCGGGGCTCGCTCGACCGGCCGTCGCTGCACCTGTCCGTGGTCCGGCTCGGTTCCGCTGCGGAGCGCATGGCGTGGCTCGCCGGGTGGACCGCCGAGCGGTCCGGGCCGGGGCTCGTCTACTGCCTGACCGTGTCCGAGGCGGAGCGCATCGCCGAGTTCCTCGCGGGTCGTGGCGTGTCCGCCGTCGCCTACACCGGTTCGACGCCTGCGCCCGAGCGGGAGGCGATCGAGGCAGCGCTCGACTCGGGCGAGGTGTCCTGCGTGGTCGCGACCTCCGCGCTGGGCATGGGCTACGACAACCCCGACCTCGCGTACGTGGTGCACCTCGGCTCGCCGTCATCGCCGATCGCCTACTACCAGCAGGTCGGCCGAGCCGGCCGCGGTTCGGTGCAGGCCGACGTGGTGCTGCTGCCCACCCCGACCGAGGTCGACATCTGGGCCTACTTCGACTCGACGTCCATGCCGCCCCGGCCCGCGGTCGAGGAGGTGCTCGCCGCGCTCGCCGAGTCCGGACCGCTGTCCATCCCCGACCTCGAGAGCATGGTGAACCTGCGCCGGGGCCGGCTCGAGGCGCTGCTCAAGGTCCTCGACGTCGAGGGCGCGGTCGACCGCGACGGCGCCAAGTGGTTCCGCACGGACCGGCCCTGGGCCTACGACGAGGAGCGCTACCGGCAGCTCGCCGAGGCACGCCGCCGCGAGCAGGACGCGATGCGCGCCTACCAGCGCACCGACGGGTGCCGGCTCCGCTTCCTGCGCGAGCAGCTCGACGACCCCGGCGCGGCCGACTGCGGTCGGTGCGACAACTGCACCGGCGCCACGCCCGCCGTGCGCGTCGACGAGGACGTCGCCGCCGCGGCGCGCCAGTTCCTGCACAGCGCGCCGGTCGTGCTCGACCCGCGCAAGCAGTGGCCGAGGGGCATGGAGGAGCGCAAGGGCAACATCCCGGTCGACCGGCGCGCCGAGGAGGGCCGCGCGCTCGCCTTCGCGAACGACCCGGGGTGGTCAGAGGTGCTCGGCCCGCTCTTCGACGGCCCCGACGCCGAACCCGACGAGCAGCTGGTGCGTGGCGTCGCCGCGGCGCTGAAGGCGTGGCCGTGGGCGCAGCGCCCGACCTGGGTGACCTGGGTGCCGTCGCGCACCCGCCCGAAGCTCGTCGGCGGGCTCGCCCGGCGCCTCGCCGAGCTCGGCAAGCTCGAGCTGGTCGACGCGGTCACCCGGGTGCGCGGGGACGCGCCGCCGCAGGACCGGATGGAGAACTCGATCACCCAGGCCGCCAACGTGCTCGACGCGTTCCGCTTCGGTCGCCCCGACGGTGCACCGTTGCCCCCGGGCCCCGGGCTGGTCATCGACGACACGCTGCGCTCCGGGTGGACGATGACCGTCGTCGCGGAGGGCCTGCGGGAGGCGGGCGCGGAGTCGGTGCTGCCGTTCGTGCTCTGGCGCCGCCCCTGACCCGCCGTCCCGATCCGCCCCATCTCCATCTGTTCTCCAGGAGTGCGGGTCCACCCTCAGTTCCGGGACACAGAACGGGGGGCGGGGGTCGCCCTGCGTCGCGGTGGTGGCCCGGGGCAGCGGCAGTAGCATCGCCTCCCCGTGATCACCGTCTCCGGCCTGTCGAAGTCCTTCGGGGGACGTACCCTCTTCGACGGCGTCACCTTCAAGCTCGTGCCCGGCCGGCGGGTCGCGCTCGTCGGCGGCAACGGTGTCGGCAAGACGACGCTGCTCGAGATCATCGTCGGTGACCAGAAGCCCGACTCGGGCGAGGTGCACGTCGGGCGCGACACCCGCATCGGCTACCTGCCCCAGGAGCTGACCGAGCAGGTCGACGGCACGGTGCTCGCGGAGGTGCTGCGGGGCGCCGCGCACGTGACCGACCTCGAGGCGCAGCTGGTGCGCCTCGCGGAGGACGTCGCCATGACCGGTCCCGGCGGCTCCGACCCCGACCCGGTCGCCCACGAGCAGGCGCTCGCCGCGTACGGCGAGGCGCAGCACCGCTTCGAGACGCTCGGCGGCTACGGCGTCGAGGCCGAGGCACGCCGGGTGCTCGCCGGGCTGGGGTTCACCTCCGAGGACGCGGACCGTCCGGTGCAGGAGCTCTCCGGCGGGTGGCGCATGCGCGTCGCGCTCGCCCGGTTGATGCTCTCCGCACCCGACCTGCTGGTGCTCGACGAGCCCACCAACCACCTCGACGTCGAGTCGGTCGCCTGGCTCGAGCAGCACCTGGCGAACTGGCCGGGGGCGATCCTCTTCGTCAGCCACGACCGCGACTTCCTCGACGCGGTGGCCGAGCGCATCGTCGAGATCGCGCACGGCCGCGCGGTCGAGTACGCGTGCGGGTTCGCCGAGTTCGTCATCCAGCGCGAGGAGCGCATCGCGGCCGCCGAGGCGGCCGCCGCGCAGCAGCAGCGCCAGCTCGCCTCCACCGAGCGGTTCATCGAGCGCTTCCGCTACAAGGCGACCAAGGCCCGCCAGGTGCAGAGCCGCATCAAGGCGCTCGAGAAGATCGAGCGCCTCCAGCCGCCTCCCCGCAAGGAGCTGGTCGCCAAGTTCGCGTTCCCCCCGCCGCGGCGCTCCTCCCGGGTGGTGGTCGAGGCCACCGGTGCGAGCGCCGGCTTCGACGGCGTCCCGGTCCTGCGCGACGTCGACCTCGTGGTCGAGCGCGGCCAGAAGCTGGCGCTCATCGGACCGAACGGCGCGGGCAAGACCACCCTGCTGCGCCTGCTGCTCGGCCGCCTGCAACCCATGTCGGGCACCGTCGCGCTCGGCAACAACGTCGACATCGCCGAGTTCGCGCAGCACCAGGTCGAGTCCCTGCGCTTCGACCGCACCGTGCTCGAGGAGCTCCGCTCGGCGGTCGGGGAGGAGAAGGGGCGGAACCTGCGCACCGTGCTGGGCAGCTTCGGGTTCCGCGGCGACGCCGCGGACCGGCGCGTCGCCGACCTCTCCGGCGGCGAGCGCACCCGGCTCGCGCTGGCCCGGATCATGGTCGACCCGGTCAACCTGCTCGTCCTCGACGAGCCGACCAACCACCTCGACCTGCCGAGCTGCGACGTGCTCGAGGAGGCGCTCCTCGCGTACCCCGGCACCGTCCTGCTCGTGACCCACGACCGGTACCTCATCCGCTCCGTCGCGGACGCGCTCGTCGAGGTGCGTGACGGCCGGGTCGTGTACCACCCGGGCGTCGACGAGGAGATCCTCGCCCCGCGGGGCGTCACCGCCGCGGCCGGGTCCGCGACCGTCGGATCGAACGGGTCCGGCGGGCAGGGCTCCTCCACCCGTCGTCCCAACAAGGCGGAGCAGCGCCGCCTCACCGCCGAGGAGCGGCGTGCGCGCGAGAAGCGCTCCAAGGAGCTCAAGGCGCGGGTCGCCAAGCTGGAGCGGCAGGTGCAGCGGGCGGAGGCGGAGGTCGCCCGCCTCGCCGAGCAGCTCGCCGATCCCGACATCTACGACGACCACCAGAAGGTCCGGGAGCTCGCGGACGCACACGACGCCGGGCGCGCCAACGTCGAGCGCCTGATGGAGGAGTGGGAGCAGGCCCAGACCCAGCTGGACGCCGCCCTCGCCGACTGACCGAACCGACCGAACTGTGTACCGGAAGTGCGGGTGGACCCTCAGTTCCGGGACACAGATCAGGGCCTGGACGGATCAGGGCCTCCCGAGGTCGACCTCGCGCAGCAGGATGCGGGTCGAGCTCTCGAGCACGCCGTCCTCCGACCGCCACCGCGACAGCAGCCGGTCCAGCGACGGCACGTCGGGGCAGGCCAGGAACAGGACGTAGTCGAGCGACCCGGTGACGTGGAAGGCCGCCTGCACCTCGGGGGACTCGCGCAGCGTGGCCTCGAACCGCTCGTAGGGCGTGTCGGGGGCCAACCGGAGCTCGGTGATCGCCCGCAGGCCGACCCCGAGCGCGGAGAGGTCGACCTCCGTCCGGTAGCCGCGGATGACGCCGATCGCCTCGAGGCGGCGGACCCGGTCGGCGGTCGCGGTGGGGCCGAGGCCCACGCGTTCGCCGAGCTCCCGCCAGGTCAGCCGACCGTCCGCGCGGAGCTCGTCGGCGATCGCTCGGTCAAGGGCATCGATCACCGTGGAATCCACGGCCGATGATGCTACCAACGCCGATCAACCCTCTGAAACCCGTTCGCACCCGCGGCATACTCGGGTCCGTGACGTTCGCCGACCTGTTCCTGGGCTTCGCCATCGGGTTCCCGATGATGATCGCCGTCGGGCCGATCTCGGTGCTCCTGTTCGACCAGGGCCTCGAGCGCGGGATCCGCACGGCGGGCCCCGCCGCGCTCGGCGTCGCGACCGCGGACCTCACGCTCGCGCTGGTGGCGTCCTTCGGCGGGGCGGGCGTCGCCCGGCTGCTCGGGCCCACCGCCCCGGCGCTGACCCTCGTCGCGGTCGCCGTGCTGCTGCTCCTCGCGTTCCAGCTCGGACGCTCGGCGATGGACGAGCTGCGCGCCGCCCGGGCCCCACGCGTCGAGCGTCGGCCCGCCACGGTCGGTGGCCCCGGCGACGGCCCGGAGATCGAGGCGACGGTCGCGGACGAGCCGGCTGCCGAGGAGCCCGCGCGCCCCACGCGCGCCGCCGCCTTCGGGGGCCTGACCGGCTTCCGCCTGGGCGGCGCGTTCTTCGGACTGACGCTGGTCAACCCGCTCACCGTCGTGCTGTTCGCCAGCGTCGTCGTCGCCGGCGGCCGCGGCATCGGCACCATCGGGTGGGCGCTCGGGATGGCCCTCGCCTCGCTCGTCGCGCACGGCGGCTTCCTCGTCGCGGGCGCCCTGCTGCGCACCCAGCTCAGCCCCGTCGCCAGCGGTCGCCTGCGCCTGGGCGCGGCCGTGTTCATGGGCGCGCTCGCCCTGCACTTCGCGCTGGGTTGAGCCGTCGGCGGGCGAGCCGCGAGCGCTGGGGCAGACCGCTCAGGCGCTCCCGGACGTCGCGCCCTGCGACGCCGCGCCGCCGGCCTCGGCGAGCGCCTTGGCCCACCGGTAGTCCGGCTTGCCCGACGGCGAGCGCACGATCCGGTCGACGACGTGCAGCTCGCGGGGCACCTTGTAGCCGGCGATGAACTTGCGGGCGTGCGCGTCGAGCTCCTCCAGCGTCGCCGACTCGCCCGGTGCGAACTCCACGACCGCCGCCACGCGCTGCCCCCAGCGCTCGTCGGGAACCCCGACCACCGTGCAGTCGAACACTGCGGGGTGCGCCTTGAGGGCCTGCTCCACCTCCTCGGGGAAGACCTTCTCGCCGCCGGTGTTGATCGACACCGAGCCCCGACCGAGCATCGTCATCTGCCCGTCCTCGGTCCACTGCGCGGAGTCGCCCGACACGGCGTAGCGCTTGCCGTCCGCGGCGACGACGAAGTTCTCGGCGGTCTTCTTCGGGTCGTTGAAGTAGCCGAGCGGGATGTTGCCGCCCCGGCCGAGGCGCCCGACCCGGGTGTCGCCCGGCGGGATGATCTCGAGGTTCTCGTCGAGGATCACCACGTCCGCGCCCGGCGTGACCGTCGGCCCGCCGGCGGAGGCCTTCGCGCCCTTCGTCGCGTAGGTGATCCCGTTGAAGCCGGACTCGGTCGACCCGATCGAGTCCGTGATGATCAGATTCGGGAAGTGCTCGAGGTACTTGTCCTTGAGCGACTGGGAGAACAGCGCGGCGCTGGAGGACAGCGACACCAGCGACGAGAGGTCCCAGCGGCCCGGGTGCGCCTCGAGGGCGTCCATCAGCGGGCGCGCCATCGCGTCGCCGGTGATGATCACCGAGTTCACCCGCTCGCGCTCGAACACGTCCCACACGTGCTCGGCGTCGAACTTGCGGATCAGCACCAGCGTGCTGCCGAGGAACCACTGGCTGAGCGTGGCGATCTGCGCGGCCCCGTGCATCAGCGGGGGGATCACGCAGAACACCAACGGCGTCTCGCTCGCGGCCGCCTGCTCGGCGCGGGTGTACTCGCTCGCGACCCGCTCGCCGGTGACCGCGTCGATCCCCTGGCCGAGCGCGAAGAAGATGTCCTCGTGGCGCCACATCACGCCCTTGGGCATCCCGGTCGTGCCGCCCGTGTAGATGACGTAGATGTCGTCGTCGCTGCGCTCCGGGAAGTCGCGCTCGGCGCTGCCGCCGGACACCGCCTCCTCGAAGGGGGTCGAGCCGAGCACCGAGGTGTCCGCGCCGGAGTCGTCCTCGATGTGCACGAAGGTCGTCAGCTTCGGTGACCGGTCGGCGACCTCGGCGAGGCGTCCTGCGTACTCCTGGTCGAACACGCACGCGACCAGCTCCGCGTTGCCGATCAGGTACGACAGCTCGTCGGTGACGTACCGGTAGTTCACGTTGATCGGCACCGCCCGCACCTTCAGGCAGCCGAGCATCGCCTCGAGCCACTGGTGGGAGTTCTGGGCGTAGATGCCGACGTGGTCGTCCTTGCCGATGCCCTTGGAGGCGAGGAAGTGCCCGAACCGGTTGCCCCGTTCGTCCAGCTCCCGGTAGGTCAGCCGCACCTCGCCGTCGATCAGTGCGACCCGGTCCGGCACCGCGTCGACGGTGTGCTCGAAGAGATCCGCGATGTTGTAGGCCACGGGCCAGAAACTAGAACAAGTTCTCACTCCGGGCTCGAACGAGCCCTGCCACCCGAGCGCGCGCCCGTCGCCCGGCTGCCGGATCCCTTCCGTGCCGCTCGGGCCGGCCCGGCGCGGTTGCGCCCCGCTCGGTTGCCCGCCGGTCGGTTGCGCGCCGCCCCGTCGCGCCTCGAGCCGTTCCGCCGCTGGCCGACCGCGGTCACCGGCGCCGGCGGCTTCGTGATCGTCGGGTCGATCGCGCCCGCGAGCTGGCGGAGCTCCTCGAACGCCGGCTGCACCATGCCCGCGACCTCCCACACGTCGGGCACGAGCTGCGCGTCGGCGAGGAAGCCGATGTCGACGTGGCTGCGGTACGACAGCACCGTGACGTTGAGCCCGGCGCCGTCCATGATCGGGCCCATCGGGTACGCCGCGACGAGCTCGGCGCCCGCGAGGTAGAGCGGGAACGGCGGGCCCGGCACGTTCGAGACCACCAGGTTGTGGATCGGCCGGTGCTGGTCGGCGAGGTGCATCGAGCTGTACACCCGCGACGCCAGGCCGAACGTGCGCGGCGCGGCCCACTCCGCCCAGTCGGTGAGCGTGCGGGCCCCGATCGCGTGGTGGTCCTCCTTCGCCCCCTCCGTGCTGTCACGGATCGCGTCGAGGCGTTCCCGCGGGTCGTCCAGGTGCGTCGGGAGGCGCACGAACATCGCGGACACCTTGTTGCCCTGCGAGCCCCGCTCGGACTCGATGCGCACCGACACCGGGCACACCGCGACGAGCGGGTCGTCGGGCAGCGCGTCCAGCGAGGCCAGGTAGCGGCGCAGCGTGCCCGCACACACCGCGAGCACCACGTCGTTCACCTTCACCCCGAGCGCGTCCTTGATCGCCCTGGTCTCCTCCAGCGGGATCCGCGCGAACGACACGGTCCGCCGGGGCCCGATCGAGCGGTTGAACGGGGTGCGGGGCGCGCTGAGCGGCACCCCGCCGTGCTTCCTGTCGGGGTTGCGGATGTTGCCGACCAGGTTCGCCGCCGAGCCGATCGTGCGGCCGAGGAGCGGGACCACGTCGCGGGCGCGGCGCAGCTTCGACAGCGCCGCGTGCCCGAGCAGCTCCAGGTCGTTGGGCAGGCGCTCCGCCGGCACCTCGACCGGTGCCACCGGTTCGGCGTCGGGGGCGAGGTCGTAGAGCGCGGTCATGATCTCGGCGCCGGACGCGCCGTCGATCGCCGCGTGGTGCACCTTCACCACGAAGCCGACCCGGTCGTGCTTCAGCCCCTCGATCACCCACGCCTCCCACAGCGGCCGCGAGCGGTCGAGCGGGACCGAGGCGATCTCCGACGCGACCTGCGCGAGCTCGCGCCGGCCGCCGGGTGCGGGGCAGGTGATGCGCCGGACGTGGTGGTCGAGGTCGAAGTCCGGGTCCTCGAGCCACACGGGGTGGTGGAACTGGAAGGGCACCTCGACGAGCCGCCGGCGGAACGGCGGCACCACGTGCAGGCGGGCGGCGATGTGGCGGCGGAGGGCCTCGAAGCTGTACCCGTCGCGCATCGTCGACACGTCGTAGATGCCGACCATCGCGACGTGCATGTGCGCGCGCTCGGTCTCGAGGTAGAGGAATGCGGCGTCGAGTCCCGAGAGGCGTTCCACGGCGGCCCTTCCCTTCCCGTTCGGGCGCGACGCCCATCATCCCACCCCGCAGCGCGACGCGGGCGACGTGACGCCACGACGGTCGACGCCGTGTCCCGGTGGCGGTGCCGGTTGTCGCGCCGGGGTGGTCGCCACAAGACTCACCCCATGGCGCTCCGCTCCTCGCGGCCGGACCGGTCGCGGCTCGACGTCCAGTCCTCCTACTTCCTGCGCCAGGGGATCGCCCGGTCGCTGCTGGTCGCGAACGCGCACCGCCCGACGCGCAACCCCCTGCTGCTGGTCCCGTCGTTCTTCGGCGGGTGGCTCGTGTCCGAGGCCGCCCCGCTGGTGCTGGCGTCGTGGGTGCTGCGCACCTCGCGCCAGGTGGTGCTCGGACGGCGTGCCGGCCAGCGCCTGTCCCGGGCCGACAAGGTCGGCCTCGCGCTCAGCGTCGCCGCCGGGCTCGGCGCGGCCAACCTCATCCGGGAGGCGCTGCGCGCCGACGAGCAGTACCACGCGGCGCTCAGCCCCCTCATCCCCGAGGACGAGCTCGCCGACCGGCCCAGCGCGGTCCGGCTCGGCGCGCTGCTGCCGCTGCTCAACGGCAACCGCCGGCGGCGCAAGACCCGTGACGTCGTGTTCTCCGAGCCGGCGCCGGGGGAGCGCGGCCCGAGGCTGAAGCTCGACGTGTACCTGCCGCTGCAGGACCCCGAGCCCGGCGAGAAGCGCCCGGCGGTGCTCCAGATCCACGGTGGGGCGTGGGTGCTGGGGTCCAAGAACGAGCAGGGCATCCCGTTGCTGAACCACCTGGCGTCCTGCGGGTGGGTCGGCTTCAACGTGGACTACCGGCTCAGCCCCCGTTCGAGGGCGCCCCAGCACCTCGTCGACTGCAAACGGGCGCTCGCGTGGATCAGGGAGCACGCGGACGAGTACGGCGTCGACCCCGACTTCGTGGTCGTGACCGGCGGGTCGGCCGGCGGGCACCTGTGCGCCATGATGGCGCTCACCCAGAACGACCCGCAGTACCAGCCGGGCTTCGAGGACGCCGACACGTCGGTGCAGGCGGCGGTGCCGTTCTACGGGGTGTACGACCTCACCGACCGCGAGGGCCACTACGGCGAGTCGCGCCTGCTCACCTTCACCGACCTGCTCGCCCGTGTCGTCATGGAGGTCGGCCTCGACGAGGACCCCGAGCACTGGTCCTCGTACTCGCCGCTGGACCGCATCCACCCGGACGCGCCGCCCATGTTCGTGATCCACGGCGACCGCGACGTGCTGGTGCCGGTCGCCAGCGCACGCAGCTTCGTCGAGCGGCTTCGGGAGGTGTCGCGCTCGCCGGTCGTGTACGCGGAGCTGCAGGGCGCGCAGCACGCGTTCGAGGTGTTCCCGAGCTTCCGCACGGTGCAGACCGTCGAGTACGTCGAACGGTTCCTGCACCACGTGCACTCGAAGTACCTCGACCGCTCCCGGGACCCCGAGGTCGTCGAGCCGGTCCCCGACGACTCCGACGAGGAGCCCCGCCGCGCCGTCGAGGCGTGAGCCGCCGGGTGCACGGCACGGACCGTGCCCCCGCACGAGTGCTAGAAGCGTGGCCATGAGCGACCCGGCCAGCCGCGACCCCGACGCACCGCTGTGGGTGCCGCCACCGCGCCGCGCCGCGGCCAGCCAGCTCGAGGCCTTCCGGGCCGCGGCTGCCGCCGCGACGGGCACCGAGCTCGCCGGGTACCCCGAGCTGCACCGGTGGTCGGTGGAGCGGCCGGGCGAGTTCTGGGCGGCGCTGTGGGAGCACCTCGTCCCGTCGGTGCCGCTGTCGGGGCCGTCGCTGGTCGAGGGGGCGCACATGACGGGGGCCACCTGGTTCCCCGAGGTGCGGCTCAACGTCGCCGAGCGGATCCTCGCGGGGGACTCGGTGCCGGAGGGTGCCGCGGCGCCGGGGCCGGACGCGCCGATGTTCGTCGCCGTCGACGAGCGGGGACGCCGCCGGGAGCTGCGCCGTGGCGAGGCCCGCGAGCAGGTGGGTGCGGTCGCCGCGGCGCTGCGGGCCGCGGGGGTCGTGCCCGGCGACCGGGTCGCCGCGTGGATGCCCAACACGCTCGAGACGGCCGTGGTCATGCTCGCGGCCGCGTCGATCGGCGCGGTGTTCTCGTCCTCGTCGCCGGACTTCGGCGCCGACGGGGTCCTCGACCGCTTCGGGCAGATCGAGCCCGTCGTGCTGCTCGCGGCGGACGGGTACACCTACGGCGGCGCCGAGCACGACCGGCTGGGTGAGCTGGAGCGCATCGTCGCCGGGCTCGGTGGGCTGCGTGCCGTGGTGGTCGTGCCGTTCCTCTCCGAGGACCCCGACCTCGACCCGGTGCGGCGCGCCACCGCCGCGGCGGTCACCCGCTACGACGACTGGGTCGACCCGCACCGTGGCGCCGAGCCGGAGTTCGTGCCCCTCCCGTTCGACCACCCCTGGTACGTGCTGTACAGCTCCGGCACGACCGGGGTCCCCAAGTGCATCGTGCACCGCGCCGGTGGGGTCCTGCTGCAGCACCTCAAGGAGCACCGGCTGCAGCTCGACCTGCGGGCCGGGGACCGGGTCAGCTACTTCACGACCTGTGGCTGGATGATGTGGAACTGGCTCGTGTCGGTGCCCGCCTCGGGGGCGACCGCCGTGCTCTACGAGGGCAACCCGTTCCACCCCGGGCCCGAGCGGCTGTGGGACCTCGTCGGCGAGGAGCGCCTCGACTTCCTCGGCGTGTCGGCCAAGTACCTCGACGCGGTGCGCAAGGCCGGCTACGAACCGGCCACCCGGGCGGACCTGGCCACGCTGCGGACCGTCGCGTCGACCGGTTCGCCGCTCGCACCCGAGACCTTCGAGTGGGTCTACGAGGCGGTCGCGCCCGGCTGCGGGGACGACGGGCTGCACCTCGCCTCGATCTCGGGCGGGACGGACCTGTGCGCGTGCTTCGTCTGCGGCGACCCGACCAGCCCGGTCCACGCCGGGGAGATCCAGCGCCCGGCGCTCGGCATGGCGGTCGAGGTCGTCGGCGACGACGGGAAGCCGGTCGGCCCCGACGTGCGGGGCGAGCTGGTCTGCACCGGGCCGTTCCCGTCGATGCCCCTCGGGTTCTGGGGCGACGGCCCGCTGGGGACCGCGGGACCGAAGTACCTCGCCGCGTACTTCGACCGGTTCCCCGAGGTGTGGGCCCAGGGCGACTTCGCGACCTGGACCCGCCACGGTGGCATCGTCATCCACGGGCGGTCCGACACGACCCTCAACCCGGGTGGGGTGCGCATCGGCACCGCCGAGATCTACCGGCAGGTCGAGCAGGTCCCCGAGGTGCTCGAGTCGCTCGTGTTCGGCCGGGAGGTCGACGGCGACGTGCAGATCGTCCTGCTCGTGCGGCTCGCGGAGGGCAGGAGCCTCGACGACGAGCTCGTCGCCGAGATCCGCCGGCGCATCCGGGAGGGGTGCACGCCGCGGCACGTGCCGGCGCTGGTCCTCGCGGTCGAGGACCTCCCGCGGACCCGGTCCGGGAAGCTCGTCGAGCTCGCCGTCGCGGATCGGGTCAACGGGCGCGAGGTGCGCAACACCTCCGCGCTGGCCAACCCCGAGGCGCTCGACGCGATCGCCCGGTTGCCCGAGCTCCGCCGCTGAGGGGTGGGGGCCCGGTGGGTGGGCCCCCATCCCTCACCGGCGGGCGGTCAACCGACGTGGCGCGCCTGGCACTGCACGCAGTAGGGCGTGGAGGGCAGCGCCTCGAGGCGCTCGAAGGGGATCTCGGCGCCGCACTCCTGGCACCACCCGTAGGTGCCCTCCTCGATGCGGGCGAGCGCCTTGTCCACCTGGTCGAGCTGCGCGGCCTGCAGGGCGCTGATCGCCTCGAGCTCCTCGCGCTCGGACAGTCGGGTGCCCGGGTCGTCGGCCAGGTCGGTCGGCACCGAGTCGGGGTCGGTCACCTCGGAGAGGATCTCCGCCCGCTCGTCGAGGAGCATGCCCTTCAGCTGCTCGATCGCCTCGGGTGTGAGGTGCCCCGGGGTCTGGGTGGTGGTGGACTCCGTGTCGGACATCGGTCTGCCCTTCTGTGATGGGAACGATGGGGTTCGGATGTGCGCGTGATCCGTGTCGAGGTGTGCGACGGCGCTGCGACACCTGGTCCGCAGCGGGGTGTCGTCCGTGGCGATGTGTGCCGCTGTGTGGGGAGCGGCCGGATCGCTACGAGCCGCCGGTGTCCGCCGGCGGGTTCGCGGCGTCGACGGCGCACGGAGTTCGTGCGCTCGTTGCGGTCGACGCGGAAAGGCGAACTGGACGAACCATGTTCCCGCCCACCGTAGCGGGTCGCTCCCGCGGTGGTCGGTCGGAATGCCGGATCTGACGTATCGTCAGGTCCTGCGGCGCCGGCACCGACCGGCGCTCCGTGAACAGCACCCCGTCCCTGGGAGACGGGGCCGACCACCACAGGGGGGCGTCACATGGCGCAGACGGCTGCATTCGATCCCGCCACCGTCGCGGCCTACCAGTTCGTCGGTCAGGACATCCCGTGGCTGATCGACCACTGGGCCGAGCACCGGGGCGAGCACCCGTTCCTCGTGTGGGAGCCCCGGGACGGTGACGGGCGCACCTGGACCTACGCCGAGTTCGCACGCGACACGCGGCGCGTCGCGGCGGGGCTGCAGGGGCGTGGGGTGAAGGTGGGCGACAAGGTGCTCATCCACGCCGACAACTGCCCCGAGGCCGTCATCGCCTGGTACGCGTGCGCCCGCGTCGGGGCCGTCGCCGTGACGACCAACACCCGCAGCGTCGCCGCCGAGGTCGAGTACTTCATCTCCCACACCGGCTGCGTCGGTGCGATCACCCAGCCGCAGTACGCGGCGCTCGTGGCCGAGGCGGGCCCCGACCTCGGGTGGGTCGTCGTCACCGAGGACGACTCCGGCGCGCCGCCGGAGGCGACGCCGCTGGACGGCCAGGACCCCTTCGACACGCTGATGGGCGACCCGGACGCCTTCGAGGGGCGCCCGGCGGACCCGATGCTGCCCGCCGGCATCCTGTTCACCTCCGGCACCACCTCGAAGCCCAAGGCCGTGGTGCACACCCACGCGAACGCCCTGTGGGCCGCCAAGGTGAACCCCACCAACATCGACATGAGGGCGGACGACGTCTACCTGGCGTACCTGCCGTTCTTCCACGTCAACACGCAGAGCTGGGCGATCTGGTCGACCCTCGGCGTCGGCGGCACGGTCGTGCTGCAGCCGAAGTTCTCCTCCAGCCGCTTCTGGGACGTCATCGCGAAGCACTCGGTCACCCACATCTCGCTGATCCCGTTCGTGATCAAGGCCGCGTTCGAGGTGGGCATCCCCGAGGAGCACACGGTGAAGGTCGGCGTGTTCGGGCTGATCATGCCCGTGCTCGACCAGATGATGGGCATGCGGGTGATCGCCGCGTACGGGATGACCGAGCTGGTCACCCACTGCATCCACTCGAACCCGTTCGAGCACTACCCCGAGATGGCGATGGGGAAGGTGTCGCCCGGCTACGAGTGGCTCGTCGTGAAGGAGGACGGCACCCTCGCCGAGGTCGGCGAGATGGGCGAGCTGTGGATCCGCGGCGTGCGCGGCGTGTCGGTGTTCCTCGAGTACTTCGGGAACCAGGAGGCCACCGACAAGTTCTTCACCCCCGACGGCTGGGGCCGGACCGGGGACGTCGTGATGCTGCTGGAGGACGGCAACATCCGCTACTGCGACCGCGACAAGGACGCGCTGAAGGTCGGCGGCGAGAACGTCTCGGCCCGCGAGGTCGAGGACGCCATCCGTGCCGTGCCGGGTCTGGAGGACATCGCGGTGGTCGCGAAGTCCCACGAGATGCTCGACATGGTGCCGGTCGCGTTCGTCATCAAGTCGGACCCGAACGCGGACGAGGACGAGCTCACCAAGCAGATCCTCGAGACGTGCCGCACCAACCTGGCCGACTTCAAGGTGCCGCGGGCGGTGTACTTCGTGGACGAGTTCCCCACCGCCGAGCTGGGCAAGATCTCGAAGAAGGACCTGCGGGAGCTGGCCGACTCGATGCCCCCGGTCGACTGACCGGCCCGGCACCCCTCCCCGTTCTGTTCGGCGTGCGTCAAGGGGATCCTTGACGCACGCCGAACAGAACATGGGGGGAGCGGGCGGTCAGGGAAGGGCGTGGCGCTGGAAGAACTCCCAGGCGAGCTCGTTCCAGTCGATCTCGCCGGTGACGGGGCCGGTGACCGCCTCGAACGACTCGCCGAGCCGGCTGCCCGGCCACGCGTGGCCGCCGCCCTCCACGAGGTACGACGACACCTCGGCGCCCTCCGGGCAGTCGTAGCGGCGGTGGACCACCGACGTCGCGACGCGCTCGTCGGTGGCGTTCGGGGCGCAGCCGTTGCGCCGCGCCCACTCGGCGAGCGCCGCGGGGTGGCCGGGACCGGCGAGGTCGGCGGGCGGTTCCGTCGTGGTGGGCGTCCCCGCCAGCGCGTCGTCCAGCCCGCCGGTCGAGCCGTTGAACCCGACGATCGGGTCCGCCGTGCCGTGCGTGCTGAGGATCGGGACCGCACGGTCCGGGTCGCAGGGCTCGGGTGCGACGAGGCCGGCGACGGGCGCGACCGCCGCGAACGTCGCCGAACGCTCGCACGCGAGCAGCGACGCCAGCATCGCCCCGTTCGACAGTCCGGTCGCGTAGACCCGCGCCAGATCGATGCATCGCCGGGCCGCGACGCGCGCCACCACCGCGTCGACCAGCTCGAGGTCCTCGTTGTCCTCCACGCCCGCCCGGGCGTCCCAGCGCAGCGGCTCGCCGCGGCCGTTCGGGAACACGGTCGCGAACCCGTTCCGCAGCCCGTGCTCCCCGAGCCGGGTGTGCGACGCGTGCAGCTCGGCTCCCTCCATCAGCCCGTGCAGGTCCACGACCAGCGGCAGGGGCGCCGTCCCGCCCGGTGTGGTGACGAAGTACTCGCGCATGGTCCCGTGCACGCTGACCTCGGCGCGCCGCAGCTCCGCCGGCTCGGTGCGCGGCGCGCTGCACCCCGACGACGGCCGCGGCGGTGTCCCGGGACCGCCGGGCGAGGTGGTGCCCCGGTGCTCGGAGCCGTCGTCCGCCGCCGTCTCGTCCCGGTCCTCACGCCGGGGTCCGGCGCGTCCGCGTTCGTCACCCGAGCTGCACGCGGTCGCGGCCAGCACCACGGCGAGGATCGCTGCCACGAGCCCGTTCCACCGCCGGCGCATGACCCATCCCTTCCGTCCCGCGCGGTGGCGGACCTCGTCACGATCAGGAACCCCGGCGCCGTGCGAGGCGCCCGGTGGGCAAGTCGAGCACACGCGGACCGGAGCGCGGTCGCGCGTGGCTCCGGTCGGAGGTCACGCCGGATCGCGTGACGTGCGGACCGCCCCGTTCAGCGCTCGAGGAGCCCGGCGACCGCGGCCGGCGCGTCGGCGGGTCCGTGCAGCGGGGCCCAGCGCACGCCGAGCCGAGCGGCGAGGGCCTCGGCGTCCGCGGTGTCGTCCCCGGGTGCCAGCACCACGAGCTCGTCGAGGGCCTGCGCGTCGTCGTCGGGGTCGCCGCCGCTGGTCACCCGGCAGTCCGACAGCAGCACCGCCACGCGACGCGCCGCCCGCGAGCGCGACAGCTGCTCGACCGCCACCCGCAGCGCCAGGCCGAGGTCGGTCACCCCGGCGCCGCGGAGCCGGCACAGGTCGACCACGACGTCGCCGGGCGGGCGCGGGCGGCCCTGGGAGGCGAGGACCAGCGCGTCCCCCGCGAACGCGACGACCGAGCAGTCCTCCGGTGCCCGCAGCGACACCGCGGCGGCCGTGACCGCCGCGGTCGCGAGGCGGTCGCCGTGCATCGAACCCGACCGGTCGACCAGCAGGCACAGCGCGGTGTCCGGCCGCTCCCACGCCCGACCGACGAGCTCCTCGACCGCGGGGCGCGTGCGGGAGAGGCGGGCGGCGACGATCGCGTCCAGCGAGGCGTCGAGGTCGAGGTCCGCCCCGGGCCGGTCGAGGGGGACCCGGTGCTGGCGTCCGACCCCCGGCCGGTGCGTCGGGCCGCGTCGGGCGACCTCGACGACGATCCTCGCGCTCAGCGCGTGCGCGAGGCGACGCAGTCGCTCGTCGGTGGCGGAGTTGAGGTCGGCGAGCAGGGCGAGCGCCGCGTCGGGGTCGCGCTCGAGGAGCTCGTCGAGGGCGCCCTCGTCGAGCTCGCCCACCTCCGGCGAGACGCTGGCGAACCACTCGTGGCGTGCCAGCTCCCGGCGGCTGGTCGTGCGTCGTGCCGCCTCGGCGACCGCTTCCGCGGCCGCGTCACCCTCGGCGACCTCGTCGAGGTCGCCCCGCCCGGAGCCGGGCGGCCGGTTCACGCTTTTCCCGGGTCCTCCGGCGGGGGTGGCTGGTCCCCGGGGTCGCCGTCACCGTCATCCTCCGCGAGCGGGGCGAGGTGGCGCTCCCACAGCTCGCGCACCACGTCCTCGGGGCTGCGCGGGGACCCCTCCCGCAGCCGGATGCGGCCGGACAGCGCCAGCAGCGCGGCGTCGAGGCTGACGGAGGGCTCGAGCGTCGGCAGTTCGCGGAGCGACGCGAGCTCGTGGGCGACGAGCACCAGGTCGATGGCGCCGCGCACCGAGGAGCCGGTGCGGACCTCCGGGTGGTCCCTGCTGTCGCGCACGGTCGCCACGACCGCGTCGACGCCGTGCGATCCGATCGCCGCGGCGGCCAGCGGGGCGGTGCGCCACACGATGCGCACCTCGTCGTCGTGGGACTGGTAGCCCATCGCGAGGCGGCAGACCCGGTCGTAGACCGCGGACGCGATCCGCGCCGTGCCGACCGCGTCGAAGGGGTTCATCGCGGCGACGAGGCGGAAGCCGTCCTCCGCGGCGACCCGGCCGAGCCGTGGCACGTGCAGCTCGCCCTCGCTCATCACCGTGATGAGCACGTTGAGGGTCTCCTCGGGGATGCGGTTGATCTCCTCGACGTAGAGCATCGAGCCGTCCCGCATCGCCGTGATGAGCGGCCCGTCGACGAACGACGACGCGACATACCCCTCGGCGAGGGTGGCGGCCGGGTCGAAGGACCCGGTCAGCCGTGCCGGGGTGAGCTCGGCGTTCCCCTCGACGAACTCGAAGCCGCGCTCGGTCGCCTCCGCGATCGCCCGCAGCACGGTGGACTTGCCGGTCCCCGGCGGGCCCTCGAGCAGCACGTGCCGCCCCGCCGCGAGCGCCGCGACGAGCACCTCCAGCTCGCGCCGCCGCCCGACGACGTCGGTCGAGAGCCGCTCGAGCAGCTCGGGGCCGTACGCGACGCCCACCGCGTCAGCCGCCCTCCGCCTTCTGTTCGGCGTGCGTCAAGGGAACCCTTGACGCACGCCGAACAGGACGGGGCTCGAGGGCCATCGGGCTCAGAACTCGATGATGCCGCGCACGTTCCTGCCCTCGCGCATGTCGCGGTACCCGTCGTTGATCTGGTCGAGCGTGTAGCGCTTGGTCACCAGCTCGTCGAGCTTGAGCACGCCCTCGCGGTACATCGACAGCAGGCGGGGGATCTGGGCACGGGGGTTCTGCGACCCGAAGATCGTGCCCTTCACCTCCTTGTTCAGCATCGAGAGCATGAAGAGGTTCATCTGCGCGTCGGTCTCGAGCATCGGCGCCAGGCCGACGACCACGACCGTGCCGCCCTTGGCGGTGAGGTTGAGCGCCGGCTCGATCATGTCGCCGTGGACGACGCCCGCGGTCAGGATGACCCGCTCGCACATGTCGCCCCAGGTCAGGTCGGGCACCGCGAGGAGCGCCTCCTCGATCGAGGCGAAGGTGTGGGTCGCGCCCATCTCCATCGCCTTCTCGCGCTTGAACTCGACCGGGTCGATCGCGATGACCCGCTTGGCACCCGCGATGCGCGCGCCCTGCACGGCGTTGATGCCGATGCCGCCGATGCCGACGACCGCGACGTTGTCGCCCGGCTGGGTGCCGGCGCGCTCGGTGGCGCTGCCGAACCCGGTCGCGACGCCGCACGACACGAGCGCCACGGCGTCGAAGGGGAGGTCGTCGTCGACCTTCACCACCGAGTTCTCGCTGACCAGCACCTTCTCGGAGAACGTGCCGATCTGGGCGTAGCGGCCGACGGGGGTGCCCTTGACGTGGTGGGCGTTGCGGCCGTCGCTCATCATGCCGACGTCGAAGAGCTTCGCCCCCTCGTCGCAGAGGTACTGGCGGCCGCTCGAGCAGTACTTGCAGCGGCCGCAGCTCGGCAGGAACGACATCGACACGTGGTCACCCGGCTTCACGCTGGTGACCCCGGGGCCGACCTCCTCGACGACCCCGGCGCCCTCGTGGCCGCCGATGACCGGCAGCCCCAGCGGCATGTCGCCGGTGACGGCGTGCTCGTCCGAGTGGCACATGCCGGCCACCTTCATCGAGACCAGCACGTCGCCCTGCTTGGGGTCGTCGAGCTCGACCTCCTCGATCTTCCAGTCCTCGCCGACCCCCCAGAGCACCGCGGCGCGCGTCGTCGTTGGCATGTCAAGACCCCCTGTGCAGCGTACGTGCGAGGTTCTACACCACGGGGAGGCCGATGTCGGCCTCGCCGCACGGGGGTAACCTCGGCACGCGAACGGCCCCGGACCGGGGCCGGAACGCCGACCCCCGAGGAGCACGATGCCGAGCGACACCATCACCGAGGACCTCGACGCGACCGCCACGGCGGTGCCGCCCGCCGACTCGGCGACCGGCGACGACGCCCCGCTCGTCGAGGAGGACCTGCTCGTCGAGGAGGTCTCCATCGACGGCATGTGCGGCGTCTACTGAGCCGCAGGTGTCCCGGCCCGAGTCCCCGGTCGAGCTCGATGCGCGGTACCGGCTGAACCCGTCGGTGTCGCTGCGCCGCGAGCGCTTCGGCGCGCTCGCCTACCACTTCGGCAACCGGCGGCTGTCCTTCCTCAAGCACCCCGACCTGGTGCGGGTGGTCGAGTCGTTCGACGGGACCTGCTCCGTGCGCGACGCCTTCGCCCGGGTCGGCGTGGAGGAGCGCCGCTGGCCGGCCTTCGTGCGGGCGCTGGGCACCCTGCGGGCCTCGGAGATGCTCGATGTCGCCTGAGCCGACCGTCGCGTCGACCGCCCCGCAGCCGACGGCCCAGCCACCGACGGCCTCGCGGTCGCTCGTGGACGAGTTCCGGCTGGGGCTCGAGGCGCCGATCTGCCTCACCTGGGAGCTGACCTACGCCTGCAACCTGTCCTGCGTGCACTGCCTGTCGTCGTCGGGCCGGCGCGACCCGCGGGAGCTGACCACCGAGGAGTGCTTCGCCGTCATCGACGAGCTCGAGCGGCTGCAGGTCTTCTACGTGAACGTCGGCGGTGGCGAGCCGATGCTCCGGCCCGACTTCTTCGACCTTCTCGAGTACGCCGTCGACCACCACGTCGGGGTCAAGTTCTCCACCAACGGCACCCACCTCGACGCCGAGCGGGCGAAGCGGCTCGCGGCGATGGACTACCTCGACGTCCAGATCTCGATCGACGGCGCCGACGCCTCGGTGAACGACGCGGTCCGCGGCGAGGGTTCCTTCGCCGCCGCACGCCGGGCCATGGACCACCTCGCCGAGGCCGGGTTCGGCCCGTTCAAGATCAGCCTCGTCGTGACCCGCCACAACGTCGGCCAGCTCGACGAGTTCAAGGCGATCGCCGACTCCTACGGGGCGCAGCTGCGCGTGACCCGGCTGCGCCCGTCCGGGCGCGGCGCGGACAGCTGGCACGAGCTGCACCCGACCCAGGCGCAGCAGCGGGACCTGTACCACTGGCTGCTCGACCGCCCGGACGTGCTGACCGGCGACTCGTTCTTCCACCTGTCCGCGCTCGGCGACCCGCTGCCCGGCCTCAACCTCTGCGGGGCGGGCAGGGTGGTGTGCCTCATCGACCCGGTCGGCGACGTGTACGCCTGCCCGTTCGTCATCCACGACGAGTTCCTCGCCGGCAACGTGCGCGACCCGGGTGGCTTCACCGAGGTGTGGCGCGGCTCCGAGCTGTTCCGCTCACTGCGCGAGCCCGACAACCCGGGCGCCTGCGCGAGCTGCGGCAGCTACGACGCCTGCCAGGGCGGGTGCATGGCCTCGAAGTTCTTCGTCGGGCTCGACCTGTCGGACCCCGACCCCGAGTGCGTGAAGGGCGCCGCGGAGCCGCTGCTCGCGGCGGTCGGCCGGACGATCCCGACCCCGTCGGTGGACCGCTCCCGGCCCGGCGTGCCCGTCCCGTCACCGGTCCGACTCCGTCCCCGTTCCGTGACGCGGGATCAGGGTCCGAACCCGGATCTCGCTGCACAGAACGGGTCGAGGGCGCGGCGCTCGGGTCGGCCCTGATGGCGAACAAGGGGATCCAGCCGACCGACGAGCTGATCGAGTACGTGCTCGCGCACTCGATCCCCCGCACCGAGGTCCACCGCCGGCTCGTGGAGGAGACCGAGCGCCGCCTCGGCGACCGGGCGCGCATGCAGATCTCCGTGGAGCAGGGGCCGCTGCTCACGTTCCTGGTCCGCCTCGTCGGCGCCCGCCGCGCGGTCGAGATCGGCACCTTCACCGGCCTCTCCGCGCTGTGCATCGCCGAGGGCCTGCCGCCGGACGGGCAGCTCACCTGCTTCGACGTCAGCGGGGAGTGGACCTCGATCGGCGTGCCCTACTGGGAGGAGGCGGGGGTCGCCGACCGGATCGAGCGGGTGATCGGTCCCGCCGCCGAGACGCTCGAGGCGCACCCCTTCGACGGCCCGGTCGACTTCGCGTTCATCGATGCCGACAAGGCCGGCTACCTCACCTACGTGGACCTGCTCCTCGAGCGCATGCGCCCGGGCGGCCTCATCGTCGCCGACAACGCCCTCTTCGGCGGCGCCGTCCTCGACCCCGACGCCGAGGGGAACCCTGCGGAGATCCGGCGGTTCAACGACCACATGGCCGCGGACGAGCGGGTCGACGCGGTGCTGGTCAACGTCGGCGACGGCCTCATGCTCCTGCGCGTGCGCTGAGCCGCGCCGAGCGGCACCAGAGCGGCAACGCCGCTCGACTTCCTGGCTCTCGAGTGACCCGCGGGGGCACCTGGGAGCCAGAGAGCGGACGGGCCGCGCGCGAGTCGCTCCTCGGCGGCGGTTTCGGCACGAACACCGCGCTGGGCCACGATGTGCGGCGTGAAGCTGCTCGAGCCACTCGCCATCGGGCCGCGCCAGGCACGGAACCGCATCGTGTTCGGCCCGCACGAGACGAACCTCGGGCGCCGCCGCGCGTTCTCGGACCGCCACGTCGCCTACTACCGGCGGCGCGCCGCAGGTGGGACGGGGATCATCGTGACCGAGGAAGCCTCGGTCCACCCCTCCGACCACCCCTACGAGCGCGCGCCGCTCGCCGAGGACGCCGGGCCCGGTTGGGAGGAGATCGCGACCGCGTGCCACGACGAGGGCGCGCTGGTGCTGGCCGCGCTCGGCCACGCGGGCGGGCAGGGCACCTCGCACTGGCACCAGCGGGAGCTGTGGGCACCGTCGCGGGTGCCGGAGGTCAACACCCGCGAGGTCCCGAAGTGGATGGAACCGGCCGACATCGCCGCCGTCGTCGAGGGCTTCGCGGCGGCGACGCGGGTCGCGCTGGCAGCCGGCCTCGACGGGGTCGAGGTCAACGCCGGGCAGTACTCGCTGGTCCGCCAGTTCCTCTCGGGGCTGACCAACCACCGCGACGACGAGTGGGGTGCGGACCGCACGCGGTTCCTGCGCGAGGTGCTCACCGCGGTGCGTGCCGCGGCGGGCCCGGATGCCGTCGTGGCGTTGCGCCTCTGCGGTGACGAGCTCGCGCCGTGGGCGGGCATCACACCCGAGCAGGCCCCGGAGCTGGCCGCGTCGATCGCCGCGGACGACGGCGACGCGCGCATCGACCTGCTCACGATCGTGCGGGGTTCCATCTACTCGGCGTCCGCGACCCGCCCCGACGGCCACACGCCCCCCGGGTTCAATCTCGAGCTGACCGCCTCGGTGCGCAAGGCGGTGGAGGCCGCCACGGGCGGTCGGGTCCCGGTGGTGGCGCAGGGCTCGATCGTCGACGCCGACATGGCGGAGCGCGCCCTGGTCGACGGCATGGCCGACGCGGTCGAGATGACCCGCGCCCAGATCTCCGACGCGGAGCTCGCCGCGAAGCTCGAGCGGGGTGAGGTGGAGCGCATCCGCCCCTGCACCCTGTCGAACCAGCGCAGCCAGGTGCGCGACAACCGGAACCCGATCGTCACCTCGCTCGGCGACCCCTACAGCGGGCACGAGACCGAGGACCCGCCGGTCGAGGGCACTGCGGCGCACCCCGTCGAGGTCACCGTGGTCGGCGGCGGCCCCGCCGGGCTCGAAGCGGCGCGGGTCGCGGCGTTGCGCGGACACCGCGTCCGCCTGTTCGAGGCGTCGGACCGCCTGGGCGGGCTCGTGCGCACGGCCGCGAAGGGCGTCGGGTGGGCACGCCTCGGCATGCTGGTGGACTGGCTCGAGCGCGAGTGCCGCCTGGAGGGCGTCGAGCTGGTGACCGGCCACCGGGTCGACCCCGAGGAGCTCGCCGACGGGCACGTGGTGGTGGCGACCGGTTCGCGGCGCGGTGAGCCGGGCTACGACGCCACGCGGGCCGCCGTCGTGCGCACCGCGGCGGAGGCGCTGGACGACCCCGAGTCGCTCCCGTCCGGCGACGTGCTCGTGTGGGACCCGATCGGTGGGCCCATCGGCGTGTCGGTCGCGGAGACCCTCGCGGCCGCGGGTCGCAGCGTGCACGTCGTCACCCCGGACCACATCGTCGGCAACGAGCTCGCCCGCTCCGGCGACCTCGCGCCGGCGAACGCCCGACTCCAGCAGGCCGGGGTGCAGCTGCACCGCCGGAGCGTGCTGCGGGCGGTCCGCAAGGGCTCGGTCACCCTCGAGGACCGCTTCACGGGGCAGCAGCGCACGATGAAGGCGGCGGTCGTCGTCGACGCCGGCCACCGCCTGCCCGACGAGCACCTGTGGCACGCGCTGCACGGGCGCCCGGGGCTGCACGTGCAGCGGGTCGGCGACTGCGTGGCGCCGCGCACGATCCACGAGGCGATCCTCGAAGGTCGCCGGGCGGCGCTCGCGCTCGGCTGACCCTCGTCCAGCCCTCGACCCGACCCCTCGACCCGACCCCTCGACTTTGTATCAATGAGTTGATACAAAGCTCGGGTGGGAGTCGATGACGGGAAGTTCGTGGCCGCGGCGTTCGCGGTGCAGGTCGGGCCGTTCCTGCTGTTCACGCTGTGGACCGCGGTCCCGATGCCGGACCGGCGGGTGGTCGAGTGGTTCGCCGCATTCGGCCGCCTGCACCCCAGCGGCGTCCCCCTGGTGCGCGACCGCCTCGTCCGTGCCCGCTGGCACCGGCGGCTCGGCGCCCTGCTCGGTGCGCTCGCCCTGTGGGCGGTGGGCGCCCGGTACGGCGTGCTCGAGGCGGCCAACCCCCCGGCCGAATCGCTGTGGCTCCTCGTGCTGGGCTACGCCGGCGGCGCGGTGGTCGGCGAGCTGCGAGCGGTCGACGAGCCGCGCGGGACCGCCCGGCAGGCGGAGCTCGCGCCGCGGACGGTCTCCAGCTACCTCGCGCCGTGGGTGCTGCCCACGACGGCGGCGATCGTGGCCACCTCCGTCGCCGGCACCCTGGCCGCGGCGGTCTGGGACAGCGGGACGAGCGGTGCCGAGGTCGCGGTCCGGGTCGCCGCGACCCTGGCCGCGTCGGGCGCGGCGTGGTGGGCCGCCCGGCGCGTCGTCCGGCTGCCGGTGCGAACGCCGCCCGGCACGGACCCGTACCTCGACGACGCGTTCCGTCAGTACTCGGTGACGACCTGCCTCGCGGCCGCTGGTCTGGGCTCGCTCGCCACGTCCGACCTGGCCTCGCTGGTGTTCGGGCTCCTCGGCGGCTGGGCGGCGGTCACGTGGACGTTTGCGCACTACGGCGTCGTCATCGTCCTCCTCCAGGCGATGAAGCAGCCGGTGCCGTGGACGTTCGGCCCGCGGATCCGGTCCGCGTGGGCGACGCCGTCGCCGGTGACCCCGCCGGGCGCCGGGGCGCCGCGGAGCACCTGAGCGGCACGTGACCATCCGCATCGACCTCTCGGCGCGCACGCCGCCCTACCAGCAGCTGCGCGCCGCGATCCTCGCCGCGATCGGCACCGGCGAGCTGGCACCGGGCGACCGGCTGCCGACGGTGCGCCAGCTCGCCGGCGACCTCGGCGTCGCACCCGGGACCGTCCAGCGCGCCTACGCGGAGCTCGAGGCGGACGGCGCGGTCGAGTCGCGGGGCCGGCGGGGCACGTTCGTGCGCGGGGCACCCACCGCAGCGGGCGCGGCCCGGGGTGCGCTCGAGGAGGCCGCGCAGCGCTTCGTCGCCGAGGCGGGGCGGCTCGGCGCCGATCCCCGCAGCGCCATCGAGGCCGTGGCCGAGGCCCTCGCACGGCGGCCGGCCCCTGACCGCCGGAGGTCCGCCCCGGCGGTGGGTCGGTTTCCCCGGTTGACCGGGGTCCCCCCACGGGTACCCTGAGGGCCAGCGAACCACCTTCAGGGCGGGGAGTGGTGGAGCAGCGGTAGGAGCACACGATGGCGACAGGCAAGCTCACCGAGACCCTCACGGACACGATCTCCGACGCCGTCGCGACGGCCGTGCAGAACGCCGTCGACCTTGCCCGGGCCGCCAACTCCGCGTTCCGCGCGCACGACGACGTGGCGGTCACGATGCCGGGCGGCCTGTACGGCCACGTCCGCGACGGCAAGCTCGTCGGGTTCGGCCTCGAGCCGATCGGCGACGTGCTCGTGGACTCCCAGCGCCGGGTCACCGACCTGCTCGACGGATCCCCGGGCCGGGTCCTCTGGGGCCGGGTCGCCGCGATCGCCGGCGGTTCCGCCGCCGCGGCCTCCTCGGTGGCCGGTGTCGTCACCGCCATCGTGCTGGGCCGCCGCCGAGCCGCCCACTGATCTCCAGCGGTCGAGAGCCGCCGCCGCCTCCTTCTCCTTCCTCTCCGGGGCGCTCCGGCTCTCGACCGCTCGGGACCGCCCTCGACCGCGCGGGACCGCCCGTGACCACCCGGGGGGCCGTTCCGGCTCCCTCCGCGCGCGGCCGTCGATTCGGTGGACCCCGGGCGCGGACCTAACGTGGGCCCATGCCGGAGCAGCTCCTGTGGTCGCCGCTGCAGCTCGGTCCCGTCACGGTGCGGAACCGCATCGTGTTCTCGGCGCACCTGACCAACTACGCCGAGGACGGGCTGCCGACCGAGCAGCACGCCGCCTACTACGCGGAGCGCGCCGCGGGCGGCGTCGGCCTCATCATCACCGAGGAGCACTCGACCCACCCGACGGACTGGCCGTACGAGAAGCTCATCCACGGCTTCAACCGCGAGGTGATCGACGGGTACCGGCGCATCACCGACGCCGTGCACCGCCACCGCGTGCCGATCTTCGCCCAGATCAACCACAACGGCGGGCAGGCCAGCTCGATGTACTCGCGGCTGCCGGTGTGGGCGCCGTCCCCGGTCGCGGACCCGCTGTTCCGCGAGGTGCCCAAGGCCGTCGACCACGCGGAGATCGCCGAGATCGTCGAGTCCTACGCGAGGGTCGCCGGGCACTGCGCCGAGGGCGGCTTCGACGGGATCGAACTGCAGTGCTCGCACTCCTCGATCGTGCGGGGCTTCCTGTCGCCCGCCACGAACCGCCGGACCGACGAGTACGGCGGCAGCCTCGAGAACCGGTCGCGCCTGCTGCGGGAGATCGTCGCCGCGGTGCGAGCCGAGATCGGTCCCGGCCTCGCGCTCGGGGTCCGCATCTGCGGCGACGAGCTCATCGAGGGCGGCACGACGATCGACGAGGCGGTCGAGGTCGCGAAGATGGTCGAGGCGAGCGGCCTCGTGGACTACGTGAACACCTCGATCGGCGTCGCGACCGCATCGCTGTTCATGATCGAGGCGTCGATGCACGTCCCGCCCGGCTACGCGATGTTCATCCCTGCCGCGATCCGCGACGCCATCGACCTGCCGGTGGTGGGCGTCGGGCGCTTCAAGGACCCGCTGCAGGCCGAGCGCGCGCTGCAGGAGGGCCACTGCGACCTGGTCGGGGTGGTGCGGGGCCAGATCGCGGACGCCGACTTCGTCCGCAAGGCCCGGGGCGGGTTCACCGACGACACCCGGCTGTGCCTGTCGTGCAACCAGGAGTGCGTCGGGCGGATGGGGCTCAACCGCTGGCTCGGCTGCATCGAGAACCCGCGCACGGGCCGGGAATCGCTCGGCGTCGGCCTGCCGAAGCCGGTGGCGGTGGGCCGCAGGGTGCTCGTCGTCGGCGCCGGACCCGCGGGGATGCAGGCCGCGATCGCCGCGGCGCGCAACGGGCACCACGTCACCGTCTGCGAGCGCGACGGGCTCGCCGGAGGGCAGGTCCGCCTCGCCGCGTCGGTGCCGAACCGCGCCGAGTTCGGCGACCTCGTGCGCAACCAGGTCAACGAGTGCCAGCGGCTCGGCGTCGAGATCGAGCTGGGTGTCGAGGTCACGCTGGAGGAGGTGCGGCGCCGCCGCCCCGACACCGTCGTGGTCGCCACCGGCTCGGACCCGGCACGGCCGTGGTGGGCACCCGAGGACGCGGACTGGATCGTCGACGTCCGCCACGTGCTGACCGGCGACGCGTCACCGACCGGCACCGTCGTCGTGATCGACGAGCTCGGCTTCCACCAGGCGACCTCCGTCGCCGAGCTCCTCGCGGACCGCGGCTGCGAGGTCGAGGTCATCACGCCGGGCATGGTCGTGGGGCAGGACCTCGGGCTCACCCTCGACCTCGAGAACTGGTGGATCCGCGCCAGCGCGAAGGGGATCGTGCAGACGACCGAGTGCACGCCGATGGGCGTCGAGGGCCGCACGCTGCAGCTCCAGCACCACCCGACGGGCACGCCGGTCACCCGCGAACCCGACTGGGTGGTGCTCGCCGTCCCGTCGAACCCCGCCGACCGGCTGTACCACGAGCTCGCCGCAGCGGGCTACGACGTGCACCGCGTCGGCGACGCCGTCGCACCCCGCCGCGCGCACGCCGCGGTCGTCGACGGCGAACGGGTCGGCGCGTCGATCCCGACCGCCGACCGCGCGCTCGTCACGACCTGACGACCGGCCGCGGCGCGGCGGGCTCCCGCCGCAGGGCACGGCGGAGGAGCTTGCGGCCCTCCTCCGCCCACAGCACGAGGCTGCCCAGCGCGACGCAGGTCAGCCACTGCCCCGCGTCGAGCGGTGAGGTGGAGAACGCGTCGTTGAGGATCGGCAGGTGGACGACCGCCACCTGGAGCACGAGCGACAGCGCCATCGCACCCCACAGCAGGTGGTTGCCGAACAGGTGGTGGAAGGCGCTGACCCGGTCCGAACGGGCGTTGAGCGTGTTGAACAGCTGGGCGAGCACGAGGGTCGTGAACGTGGCGGTGCGGGCCTCGTCCAGGGTCGAGGAGCCCTCGACGAGGCCGCCCGGCAGGTGGAGGTCGAGCGCGAACAGCGACGCCGCGGCCATCACCGTCCCCACGAACAGCACGCCGAGCTGCATCTCGCCGTCGATGATCCGGTCGTCCATCCGGCGCGGCGGGTGCGACATCACGTCGTCGGGCGGTGGGTCGACGCCGAGGGCCATGGCCGGTGCCGCGTCGGTGAGCAGGTTGATCCACAGGATGTGGGTGGCGAGCAGCGGCACCACCACGGCGCCGCTCACCCGGTCCAGTCCCAGCAGGCCCGCGAGCAGGACGCCGAACAGCATCGTCAGCACCTCACCGGCGTTCGACGACAGCAGGTACCGGAGGAACTTGCGGATGTTGGCGAAGATCGCCCTGCCCTCGCGGACCGCCGCGATGATCGTGGCGAAGTTGTCGTCCGCCAGCACCATGTCGGCGGCCTCCTTCGTCACGTCGGTGCCGGTGATGCCCATGGCGACGCCGATGTCGGCGCTCTTCAGCGCCGGCGCGTCGTTCACCCCGTCGCCGGTCATCGCGACGATCTGCCCGTCTTCCTGCAGGGCGTCGACGATGCGGAGCTTGTGCTCCGGGGCGACCCGTGCGTACACCGAGCGCGTGCGCACCACGTCACGGAAGGCGTCGTCGTCCAGCTCGTCGAGCTCGACGCCCGTGACCGCCGGCGCGTCCGAGCCGACGATGTCGAGCGCCGCCGCCACCTTCGCCGCGGTGACCGGGTGGTCGCCCGTGATCATCACGACCCGGATGCCCGCCGCGTGCGCCTCGTCGACCGCGACCCTGGCCTCCTCCCGTGGCGGGTCCATGATGCCGACGACCCCGGCGAAGACGAGGTCCGTCTCCAGCTCCTCGGTGGGCTCGGGAGGGGTCGTCGTCTCCAGCGGCCGGTAGGCCACCCCCAGGGTGCGGAGCGCGTCGCCGGCCAGGGCGTCGACGGTCTCGAGGATCTCGGCGCGCCGCGCGTCGTCGAGCGGGACCACCTCGCTTCCGGCCCGCTCGTGGGTGCACCGGGGGAGGAGCACGTCGGGCGCCCCCTTGGTCACGACCGCGAGGTGCCCGCCCCGCGCGGCGTCGGCCTCCAGCGTGGTCATCCGCTTCCGCTCGGAGGTGAAGGGCACCTCGCCCACCCGGCGGAAGCGCTCCGCTCGCTCCTCGGTGAACCCCGCCTTGCGCTCCGCGACGAGGAAGGCGGCCTCGGTGGGGTCGCCGGTGACCGTCCAGCTGTCCCCGTCGCGGCGCAGCGTCGCGTCGCTCGCGAGGCTGCCACCCCCGAGCACGTACCGGACCTCCTCGAGCACCGGGCCCTCGCCCAGCGGGCGGCCGTCGAGCAGCAGCTCCCCCTCGGGGCGGTAGCCGGTGCCGGTGACCTCCACGGTGCCCGACCGGGTGACGATGCGCTGGACGGTCATCTCGTTGCGGGTGAGGGTGCCGGTCTTGTCGGAGCAGACCACCGACGCCGACCCGAGCGTCTCGACCGACGACAGGCGCTTCACGATCGCGTGGTGCCGGGCCATCCGCTGCACGCCGAGCGCGAGCACCACCGACAGGACGGCGGGCAGGCCCTCCGGCACCGCGGCCACCGCCAGCGACACGCCGACGAGCAGCACGTCCACGAGGTCCGAGGCCGAGCTGATCTCGGAGGTCAGCAGGATCGCCGCCACGACGACGACCGCGACCGCGATGACGGCGATGCCCAGCACGCGGCCGACCCGCGCGATCTCCCGCTGCAGCGGGGTCTGCTCGTCCTCGGTCCGGCTGAGCAGGACGGCGATCCGCCCCATCTCGGTCGACATGCCGGTGATCGTCACGACGGCACGCCCGCGCCCGCGGCTCACCGCCGTGCCGCGGAACACCATGTTCGTCCGGTCGCCCAGCGGCACCTGGCCCGTGAGCGGCTCGGCGGACTTGAGCACCGGCTCGCTCTCGCCGGTCAGCGACGCCTCCGAGACCAGCAGCGACGCCGCCTCGACCAGGCGGGCGTCCGCGCTGACCGCGTCGCCCTCGGCGAGCACCAGCACGTCGCCGGGGACGACCTCGTGCGAGGGCACCCGTTGCTCCACGCCGTCGCGCACCACCGACGACATCGGGGCCGCCATCCGCTGCAGCGCCTCGACCGCCGCCTCGGCCCGGGCCTCCTGCACGTAGCCCAGCACCGCGTTGGCCACGAGGATGACGGTGATCACGATCGCCTCGAACGGCACCCCCTCCGCGCCGTCCACGAGCCAGGTGACCAGCGAGATCGCGACCGCGACGAGCAGCAGGATCACGAGCGGGTCGGCGAACTGGCGGAGCACCTTGCGCCACGCCGGGACCGGCGGCTCCGCGTCCAGCAGGTTCGGGCCGTACCGCTCGAGGCGCGCCCGGGCCTCCGCCGCGGTGAGTCCGCGGTCGAGATCCGTGCCGAGCTCCCTGGCGACGTCCGCGACGTCGACCAGCCAGGGGTGAGCCGTCGCGTCGGCCACCTGGGTCACCGGGGCACCTCCGTTCGCTTCGGCACGGTACCTACCACGGGTCGCGGGCCGCGCCGTGGAGCCCGGAATCCGTGGCCGCGGGTGCGCCGAGGTACCTTGCAGCCATGTCGAGGGCAGCCATGTCGAGGGCGGCCACGTCGAGGGTGCTCGCCGTCGTGCCGGTCCGGGCCGGGGTGCTCCCCGCCGGAGGGGCCGAGGCGGTGGCCGAGGCCGACGGCAGGGTCCTGCTGGCCGGTGAGGCCGCACCCGCCGCGGCCGCGTCGCTGTCCGGCGTCGCGACCGAGGTGCGGGCGTGGGAGACCGACGGGTTCGCCCCGGGCGAGTGGGCGGCCCGGCTGGTACCGCTCCTCACGGAGGAGGACCTGGTCGTCCTCCCGGCGTCGCCCGACGGCCGCGACCTCGCGCCGCGCCTCGCTGCCGAGCTGGACCGGCCGCTGCTCGCGGGCGCCATGCGCGTCGACGACGCCTCGGTGACCACGATCGTGCACGGCGGGCGGGTGCTCGCCGAGCACGCGGTCCACGGACCGGTCGTCGCGACGCTGCAGCCGGGGGTGCGCGGCGTGGTCGCCGGACCCGAACCGCTGCCCGAGGTCGAGGTGATCGAACCACCTGCCGCGCCGCAGCGCTCGAAGGACGCCACCGTCGAGAAGGTGCTGCCTCCGGACATCACGACGATGGACCTCTCCGAGGCGCCGAGGATCCTCGGCGGCGGCGCGGGCCTCGACGGCGAGGCGCGGCTGCGGCAGCTCGGCGAGGTCGCCACCCTGCTGGGTGCGGCGATGGGCGCCACGCGGGTGCTCACCGACCGGGGGTGGCTCGACCACTCCCGCCAGATCGGCACGACCGGCGTCGTGGTCGACCCCGACCTGTACCTCGCGTTCGGCATCTCGGGCGCGGTGCAGCACACCGCCGGCCTCGGTCAGCCCGACCACGTGATCAGCGTCAACGTCGACCCGCACTGCCCGATGATGGAGCTCGCGGACCTCGCGGTCGTCGCCGACGCGAACGAGACGGTCGCCGAGCTGCACCGGCGGCTCGGCGGGGGAGCGGAGGGCACCGATGGCTGACTTCGACGCGATCGTCGTGGGCGCGGGACCGGCCGGGTCCGCGGCGGCGCTGGAGCTGGCCCGCGACGGCCGCTCGGTGTGCCTGCTCGAGCGGGGCCCCTTCCCGGGGTCGAAGAACATGTACGGCGGGGTGGTGTACGGGCGCATCCTCGACACGCTCCTGCCGGGCTGGTGGGAGGAGGTGCCGGTCCAGCGCTGGGTCACCCGTCGCATGACGATGGTGATGACCGGGCACCAGGCGTTCACCGTCGACTACCGGACCGAGCGGTGGGGCGAGCCTCCGTACAACGGCGCGACGACGCTGCGCCCCGACTTCGACTCGTGGCTCGCCGCGAAGGCCGAGGCGGCCGGCGCCGAGCTGGTGTGCTCGACCACCGCGACGGGACTGCTGCGCGACGGGGACCGCGTCGTGGGGGTCCGCACCGACCGGCCCGACGGCGACCTCACCGCGGAGGTCGTCATCGCCTGCGACGGGGTCAACTCGTTCCTCGCCAAGGAGGCCGGCCTCTACGGCGAGGTCGACGCCGAGAACTACACGGTGGGTGTGAAGGAGACGATCGCGCTGCCCCGTGAGGTGATCGACGAGCGCTTCGCCGTGCGCGGCGACCACGGTGCCGACATCGAGATCCTCGGCTGCACCGGCGACGTGCCCGGCGGCGGGTTCGTCTACACCAACGCGGAGAGCCTGGCGGTCGGCCTGGTGCTCCACCTGCCCGCGCTGGCCGCGGGTGGGCGGCGGCCCGAGGAGCTGCTCGCCGGGATGAAGGCGCACCCGGCGATCGCGCCGCTGGTCGAGGGCGGGGAGGTCAAGGAGTACTCCGCCCACGTCATCCCCGAGGCGGGCTACGACATGATGCCCGAGCTCATCGGCGATGGGATCCTCGTCGCCGGCGACGCCGCCGCGATGTGCCTCGCCGCGGGCATCTGGCTGGAGGGGGTCAACTTCGCGATCGGGTCCGGCGCGGCGGCCGGGCGCGCCGCCGCCCGTGCGATCCGCCGGCGCGACACCTCGGCGGAGGGCCTCGCCGGCTACCGCACCCGGCTCGAGTCGAGCTTCGTCCTCGCCGACCACCGCAAGCTGCGCGACGCACCCAAGCTGGTGATGAGCGACTTCGCGCAGCGGCAGGTCCCCGGGCTCCTGTGCGGCGCCGCGGAGCAGATGTTCCAGGTGACCGACCCGGATCCCAAGCCGGGTCTGCTGCGGATCCTGCGCGACGAGATGAAGCGCAACGGCGTGAAGGCGCGCGACGCGGCGCGCATGGGCCTGCGCGCGTTGCGGACCTTCGGGTGAGGTGCGCGAGGGTGTGGCGATGAGCGTCGACTCGTACCCCGATGTGAGCTTCGAGGCACGCATGGGCACCGTCGAGTTCCGCGTGCACGAGCGGCCCCACATCACGGTGGACGATCGCAAGTGCGTCGACTGCTCGGTCCGCGGCTGCATCACCGCGTGCCCGGCCAACCTGTTCGTGCCCACCGCCGACGGAGGGATCCTGTTCAACTACGAGCAGTGCTTCGAGTGCGGCACCTGCTACCTCGTGTGCAACGAGGAGGGTGCGATCACCTGGACCTACCCCGAGGGCGGCCACGGGGTCACCTTCCACTACTCGTGAGGTGCCCGACGTGCTGATCGCCGCGTGCGTCAAGTGGGTCGACCTGAACCCCGACATCGACCCCCTGCGGGGCACCGTCGAGGCGCGCCCCCACGGGGCCGGCCTGTCCGAGGCGGACCACGCGGCGGTGGAGCTGGCCCTGCGGATCGCCGAGCAGTGGGGCGGCGAGGTCGTGGTCACTTGCGCCGGCCCACCCGAGGCCGACGCCGCGCTCCGGGACCTGCTGGGCGCCGGCGCGCAGCGCGCGCTGCGGGTCGCGCCCGAGTCACCGCACGGCGCCGTCGCACCGACGAGCGCCGAGGTCGCCCGGATGCTCGTGGACGCGTGGGGAGACGCCCGACCCGACCTCGTCGTCTGCGGCGACGCGAGCGTGGACCGCGGCTCCGGGTCGGTGCCCGCCTTCGTCGCGCACGAGCTCGGCGCCGCCCAGGCGCTCGGGCTGGTGGAGGTCACCCCGGAGCAGCCCGGCCGGCTGACCGCGGTGCGGCGCCTCGACGGCGCCCGGCGCGAGGTGCTCGCCGTGGGCACCCCGGCGGTCGTCTCGGTCGAGGGCTCGGTCGCGACGCTGCGCCGCGCGCCGCTGTCGGCGGTCCTCGCGGCGCGGGACCGGGAGGTCGAGGTGCACCGGGTGCTGCGGGCCGACGCGGGCGAGGAGCCCCGCCTGCGTCCGTGGCGTCCCCGCCCCCGGGCGCTGCCCGCCCCCGAGGGCGACCGGGCGCTGGAGCGGATCGTCGCCCTCACGGGCGCCCACGTCGAGCGCACGCCGCCGCGCACGCTCGTGCTCGACCCGCCCGAGGCGGCCGAGGCGATCCTCGCCCAGCTGCGCGAGTGGGGCTACCTCGCCGACGAGGACTAGGCGGTGGCGGCGCACCTCGCGGAGCTCGCCTGGACCGAGGTCCCCGACCGGAGCGTCCTCGTCGTGCCCACGGGCAGCTGCGAACAGCACGGCCCGCACCTGCCCCTCGACGTCGACCTGCGGATCGCCAGCGCGCTCGCGGCGGCGGCCGCCGAGGGGCGCCACGACGTCGTCGTCGGTCCCCCGCTCACCATCGGGGCGTCGGGCGAGCACCAGTCGTTCCCCGGCACCCTCTCGATCGGGACCGAGGCGCTCGTCACGGTGGTCGTCGAGCTGTCGCGCTCGGCCCTGCCCCCGCCAGGGTCCGGCCTGCCGGAGCCGTTCGCCGGCGTGCTGTTCGTCAACGGCCACGGCGGCAACGTCGAGGCGTTCGCCACCGCGACCGCGCGGCTGCGCGACGAGGGGCGTGCGGTCGAGGTGTGGCACCCCCGGGTCCCCGGCGGTGACTCGCACGCCGGGCGCACCGAGACCTCGCTGCTCCTGCACCTCGACCCCGCGTGCGTACGCGCCGACCGGTTGCCGGTGGGCAGCACCGCGCGCTGGCGCGAGATCGGCGACGTCGTGCGCGCGGAGGGGCTCGCCGCGGTGACCCCGAACGGGGTGCTGGGCGACGCGACCGGGGCCACCGCGGAGGAGGGTGCCCGCGTGTTCGAGGAGCTGCTCGCCGACCTGCGCGGCGCGCTCGCCCGCTTCGCGGATGGCGTGGGCACCTCGCCGGCCCCCGCACCCGGTTCGTGAGGTACCGGCTCGACCGGTCGGTGCGCCGGCGGGAGCGTGGCCGGGTGCTGCTCGGCGGGTCGCCGGTCCGCCTGCTCCGGCTCACCGAGGCGGGCGCCGAGCTGGTCCGCAGGCTCGCGGCAGGCGAGGAGGTGCGGTCCACCCGCGGGGTGGACGCGCTGGTCGGACGGCTCGTGGACGCGGGGATGCTCCACCCCGATCCGGCGTCGGCCGGCGACGCCGCGCCCGACCCCTCGGCGGTGACCGTGGTCGTGCCGGTCCGGGACCGGCCACGCGGGCTGTCACGCCTGCTGGGCGCCCTCGCACGGTCGGGGCTCGGCGGGATCGTCGTGGTCGACGACGGGTCGACGGTGCCGGTGGAGGTGCCCCACGGCGTCGAGCTCGTGCGGCACGACGCGCCCTCGGGCCCGGCCGCCGCGCGCAACGCCGGCGCGGCGCGCGCCCGCACCCCGTTCGTCGCGTTCGTGGACTCCGACTGCCTGCCCACCGGCGACTGGCTGGCGCCGCTGCTGGGCCACTTCGCCGATCCCAGCGTCGCGGCGGTCGCGCCGAGGGTCACGGCGCCCCCGCCCACGGGTCCCGAGCCGCCCCGCGGGTCGTTGGCGGGCTACGAGCGCCTGCGCTCCCCGCTCGACCTCGGCGCGGAGCCCGGACGGGTCGCGGCGGGCACCCGCACCTCCTACGTGCCCGCGGCGACCCTCCTCGTGCGGGCCGACCGCTTCGCGGAGATCGGTGGCTTCGACGCGTCCATGCGGTACGGCGAGGACGTCGACCTGGTGTGGCGCCTCGCGGACGCGGGGCACCGGGTGCGCTACGAGCCGCGATCGGTCGTGCACCACGACGTGCGCGCCACCCCGGCGGACTGGCTCCGTCAGCGGGTCGGGTACGGCTCCTCCGCCGCGGAGCTCGAGGCCCGGCACCGGGGGAAGGTCGCGCCCGCGGTCGTGTCGCCCTGGAGCGCGGCCATGTGGGCCCTCGGCGTGCTCGGCCACCCCGTCGCGGCCGCCGTGCTGGGTGCCGGCACCGTCGCGGCGACGGCGGGCCGCCTGGCGGCGGTGCCACGCCGCGACGCGGTCCGCCTGGCGGTCACCGGCCACCTCGCCGCCGGCCGTCAGCTCGCCGAGGCGGTCGTGCGCGCGTGGTGGCCGATCGCGCTGCCGCTCGCGGTGGTGGACCGGCGGGCCCGCAGGATCACCGCGGCCGCGGTCGCGGCCACCGCAGCGGACGCGGTCGTGCAGCACCGGCGCGCCACGCGGGCCGATGCCGCCGCGACCGGGCAGCTCCCGGGTCCGGCGGCGTTCGCCGGGCTCGCACTCCTCGACCACGCGGCGTACGGCGCCGGCGTCTGGCTGGGCTGCGCCCGCCGCCGTTCGCTGCGGGCGCTGCTGCCGCGCCGCACGCGCGCTGGTTCTGTGATGCGACATCCGGGTGCGCACCCTGACGCTGCAGCGCAGAACCGGACCGCTCGGGGCCGGCGGTGGTGCACGAACGAGAACGTGTTCTAATCTCGCCCCGCACCCCGGGTGGACCGGGGGCGGTTCTCATCAGGGGGGTCACGTGCCTGACCGGGCGACCACCGACGGGACAACGGAGGACGTGCTCCGGGCGCCGCTGACGCTCGAGTACCCGTTCCGGCGAACCACCGGACCGGTGATCGGTGCCTACTTCACGGCCCTGCGCGAGCAGCGCATCGTCGGCATCGAGGACTCGCAGGGCAGGGTCGTCGTGCCCCCGGTCGAGTACGACCCGGCCACCGGCGAGCCGCTCACCAAGCTCGTCGAGGTCGCGACCGAGGGCGAGGTCGTCGCGTGGTCCTGGAACGAGCGGGTGCGTGACGGCCAGCCCTTCGACCGTCCCTTCGCCTGGGCGATGGTCCGCCTCGACGGCGCCGACACCCCGATGCTGCACGCCGTCGACGCGCCGCGGGAGCAGATGGCGGCCGGGATGCGGGTCCGGGCCCGCTTCGCGGCGGAGCGGACCGGCAACCCCGAGGACCTCGAGTGCTTCGAGCCGATCAGCGGAGCGTGACCAGATGAGCGAACCGGCACCCATCCCACTGCCCGAGGGCCTCTGGTCCCAGCCGACGCCCGACCTGTCCGCCCTCGGCGAGCTCGCGGACGCCGAGCAGGTCCGGACGGTGCGCACCCCGGCCAAGATCGTCTACGACTACACGCCCGGCATCGCCACGACCCGATTCCTGCGGGCGATCAAGGAGAAGCGCCTCGTGGGCGAGCGCTGCCCCGAGACCGGCAAGGTGTACATCCCGCCACGGGGCGTGTCGCCGGTCGCCGGCCTCCCCACGACCGAGCAGGTCGAGCTCGGCCACGACGGCACGCTGGTGAGCTTCTGCATCGTGAACCTCGACTTCACGGGCAACGCGCAGGAGATCCCGTACGTGTCCGCGCTGATCCTCGTCGACGGGTCCGACATCCCGATCTACGGGCTCGTCCGCGAGATCCCCTACGACGAGGTCCGCGTCGGCATGCGCATGCGCTCGGTGTGGGTCGACGACGACGAGCTGACGACCAGCTTCGAGAACATCAAGTGGTGGGCGCCGAACGGCGAGCCCGACGTCCCCCTGTCCGAGCTCGCCGAGTACGTCTGAGGGAGCCGCAGTGAGAGACGTCGCCATCATCGCCACCGCGCAGTCGCGCCACGTGCGCGCCGCGGCCGCCACCAACGAGGTCGAGCTCATCCAGCCGGTCATCCAGGAGGCCACCGAGCGCTCCGGCGTCGGCCGGCACGACTTCGACTTCACCTGCTCCGGCAGCTCCGACTACCTGGCGGGGCAGCCGTTCAGCTTCGTCATGACCCTCGACGCGGTCGCGGCGTGGCCGCCGATCTCGGAGTCCCACGTCGAGATGGACGGGGCCTGGGCGCTGTACGAGGCCTGGGTGAAGATCCAGACCGGCCAGGCCGACACGGCGCTGGTGTACAGCTACGGCAAGTCCTCCCCCGGCGACCTGCCCCGGGTGCTGTCGCGCATGCTCGACCCCTACTACGAGGCGCCGATGTGGCCCACTTCGGTCGACGTGGCGGCGCTGCAGGCCGACATGGCGATCCGGGCGGGGGTCACCAGCGAGAAGGCGATGGCCGAGGTCGCGCACCGCAGCCGCACCGCGGCGGCGTCGAACCCGCACGCCCAGCTGACCTCGTCGCCGGAGCCGGCAGAGCTGCTCGAGGACGACTACCTCGCGCAGCCGCTGCGCCGCCACGACTGCGCGCCGATCACCGACGGCGGCGTCGCGGTGGTGCTCGCCGCGGGCGACCGGGCACGGGAGCTGTGCGACCGTCCGGCGTGGATCCGCGGGATCGACCACCGCACCGACGGCCACCACCTGAACCTCAGGGACCTGACCTCGTCGCCGTCGACCGCGATCGCCGCGGAGAAGGCGGGGGTGGCGGCGGGCCCGGTCCAGGTGGCCGAGCTGCACGCCTGCTTCACGCACCAGGAGCCGATCCTGCGCGCCGCGCTGGGCCTCGGCGAGGACGTCACGGTGAACCCGTCGGGCGGGCCGCTCGCCGCGAACCCGATGATGGCCGCCGGGCTCATCCGCCTCGCGGAGGTCGCGAACCGCATCCACTCGGGCGAGGTCGACCGTGGCGTCGCGCACGCCACCGGGGGCCACGCGCTCCAGCACAACCTGGTCGCCGTCCTGGAAGGTGAGGGCTGAGGTGAGACGCACACGGTGCATCCGCAGGGTGACGCGAGCGGCAGGGGACGGACGATGAGCGAACGGGTGGCCGTGGTCGGGATCGGCCAGACGAAGTACACCGCGGTGCGGGGCGACGTCTCGCTGCCGGGCCTGGTCCGCGAGGCGGTGTTCCGGGCGCTCGAGGACGCCCAGATGACCCTCGCCGAGATCGACGCGATCGTCATCGGCAAGGCGCCCGACTTCTTCGAGGGGATCATGGTTCCCGAGCACTCGCTGGTGGAGGCGCTCGGCGCGGTCGGCAAGCCCGTGTTCCGCGTGCACACCGCCGGCTCCGTCGGCGGCTCGACGGCGATCGTCGCGGCGTCGATGGTCGAGGCCGGCATCCACGAGCGGGTGCTGACCATCGGATGGCAGATGCAGAGCTGCTCCGAGGCGATGTGGGCGCTGAGCGTCACGATGCCCTTCCAGCAGCAGCTGGTCGCGGGAGCGGGCGGCTACTTCGCCCCCTACATCCGCCAGTACATGGCGCGTTCGAAGGCGCCGGACGACACGGGCGTGCTGGTCGCGCTCAAGGACCGGCAGAACGCGCTGAAGAACCCCTACGCCCACCTGCACGAGCACGACATCACCTACGAGTCGGTGAAGGAGTCGCTCATGCTGTGGGACCCCATCCGCTACTCGGAGACCTGCCCGTCCTCCGACGGCGCCATCGCAATGGTGCTGACCAACGAGCGCGGCGGCGACGCGGCCGCGGCCGACGGGCGCCCCCCGGCGTGGGTGCACGGGACCGCGTTCCGCTCCGAGCCCGCGATGGCGGCCGGACGTGACCAGGTCTCCCCGCAGGCCGGCAAGGACTGCGCGGCGGCGGTCTACCGCCAGGCCGGGATCACGAACCCGCGCGAGCAGGTGGACGTCGTCGAGATGTACGTGCCGTTCTCCTGGTACGAGCCGATGTGGCTCGAGAACCTCGGCTTCGCGGAGGAGGGCAAGGGCTGGCAGCTCACCCACGACGGCGTGACCGCGATGGACGGCGACCTGCCGGTGAACTGCTCGGGCGGCGTGCTGTCCAGCAACCCGATCGGTGCCTCCGGGATGATCCGCTTCGGGGAGGCCGCGCTCCAGGTCCGTGGCATGGCCGGCGAGCACCAGATCGACGGTGCCCGGACCGCCGTGGGCCACGCGTATGGTGGAGCGGCCCAGTTCTTCGCAATGTGGGTGGTCGGCGCCGACAAGCCCTAGGGGCCGCCATCCGAGGAGTCGCCACGACGTGACCGTCCCGATCGAGCCGCCACGACGCGGTCGCGGCCTCGTGACCGCGGGCGCCATCATGCTCGGGCTCAGCATCGTCGGCGGCGTCGTCGGCACGGCCGTGCTGACCTCCCGGATGGATCTCCGGTCGCTCGAGCGGGACGTCGTGGTCGATGGGCCGCGGGAGCGCCTGGTGCCCGGCGAGATCCGGTTCCGCGTCGTCGAGCCGCTGGGCGACTCGCGGCCCGAGGAGATGACCGTCGGGATCGCGCTCGACGACACCAGCGGCCCCCGGCCCGAGTGCACGATCGAGGCCGCGGACGGCGAGGAGGCCCCGTGGGGTCGTGCACGCGTGGGCGACGAGCTCTTCCACGGTCGCCCCGGCTACCGGGTGGTCGGCACCGCGCGGCTCGGGCCCGGCGACTACGTCGCGAAGTGCGGTGCCGGTGACGGGGAGCCGTCGCGGGCGCGGGAGTACAGCTCCAACTTCACCGTCGGCCGCGTCGTCGGGGTCGACGACCTGTCACCGATGGTGGCGCCGCTGTTCGGGCTGTTCGCCGTCTGGCTCCTCAGCGGCCTGCTGTTCGTCGTCGGCCTGGTGCTGCTCATCATCGGGCTCGTCCAGCGGTCGCGGTCGCGCCGGGCACCGGTGCCGCAGTGGGGAGGCCCTCCGCAGCAGGTGCCACCCGGCTGGGGCCCGCCCCCGGGGCACGGTCCGCCGCCCGGGTACGGGCCACCGCCGCCCGGGTACGGGCCACCGCCGACCTACGGGCCGCCTCCGACCCAACCTCCGCCGTCGGGACCGCCGACCCCACCCGCCGGTCACGAGCCACCCGGGTCGTGGGGGCCGGCGCCGTCCGGTCCGCCGACCCTGCCGGAGCCGTCGTGGACCCCGTCCGACGGCTCGTGGACACCCCCGCCCGAACCGGAGCGCGAGGCGCCACCGGAGCCGGAGGGGTCCGCGCCCCGTGAGGAGCCCCCGAGCGGCTGGACGATCCCGCCCAGCAAGCGCCAGACCTGATCCACCCGTCCTCCCGGTTCTGTTCGGCGTGCGTCAAGGAAACCCTTGACGCACGCCGAACAGAACCGGCGGTGGGGCCCGCGAGGTGGGGAGTGGTCAGCGCAGCTGCTTGAGCAGGTCCCGGGTCCGCGTCGCGGTCTCGTCGTCGACGACGAACTCGAGCGCCGAGAAGTCGGTCGTGCCGGCCTCGCCGAAGCGCTCGATGCCCGCCCGCACCGCGTCCTCGTCCCCGATGACGGCGACGTCCGCCGGCCCCGCGGCGCCCTCGGTGTCCATCACGCTGCGGTACGAGGGCAGCTCGTTGTAGCCGGCGAGCACCTCGGCCACCATCGCCCGGACCTCGTCGGGCCGGTCGGTCACGCAGACCGGCACGCTGGCGACGATCCGGGGCTCGGGCCGGTCCGCGGCCCCGGCCGCCTCGGTCAGCGCCGGCCGGATCCGGGACTCGACCGTGCGCGGCCCGCTCAACCAGAGGATCGTGCCGTCCGCACGCGCCCCCGCCAGCTCGAGCATCCGCGGGCCCATCGCGGCGAGCAGCACCGACGGGACCGCGACGTCGGGCGGCCCACCGAGCTGGTCGACCACGCCGGACCAGATCGACCCCTCGAACGACACGGTGCGGTCGCGCATCGCCGGCAGGAGGACCGAGAGGTACTCGTCCATGTGGCGCGCGGGCCGGTCGAAGGGGATGCGCAGGCGTTCCTCCACCCACGGCTTGTGCGCGAGGCCGATGCCGAGCGCGAGGCGACCGCCGCACAGCTCCGAGGTGGTGAGCGCCTGCGCGGCGAGCATGAGCGGGTGCCGCAGCCACGTCGGCACCACGGCGGTGCCGAGCTCGATGCGCGAGGTCGCCTGGCCGACCGCACCGAGCAGGGTGAGGGCGTCGGGGGCGCCGAGCTGCGCCACCCAGTAGGTGTCGAACCCGTCGGCCTCGGCCGCGGCCGCGTGGTCGACGATCTCGGAGCTGGGGCGGCCCAGCGCGATCAGGCTGGAGCCGTTGATGCCGATGCGCATCGACACATCATGACGCCCCGGGCCCCGCCGGGGCCGGAGATCAGGCGAAGGGGTCGGAGCCGTGGCGGCGGGAGGCGGTCTCGACGACCTCCGCCGGGTAGCTGCCCTGCGGCACGTAGACCTCCGCCGAGTCGTCGACGCCCTCGGCGTAGAACTGCGAGGCCCACTTGCGGAACTTCATGATCGGGCCGTCGGTGTCGGCGAGCGCCGGGCGCACGATGTGCGCCTTGTTCTCCCAGATCGGCTGGTCCTCGCGGACCTGCTTCGCCACCTCGTCCACGAAGGCCTGGCCGACCGAGGAGTTGAGCGCCTCGTCGTCGCCGAGCTTGCGCACCGTGAAGCTGAACCGCATGTGGCACTTGTCGTCCGCGACCGGGACGTTGCACCCCATCAGCACCGTGTCGACGATCCCGGAGAAGCGGATGCAGCTGAACCCCGGGCCGAACGAGTCGGCGTCGATGCGCCCGTCCACGACCCCCTGGGGCGTCGGGAACTTCTGCGCCGAGCGCATCTTCGCGAACGGCCCGTCGGTCTCGTACGACTCGAGCTCCGGCACCTCCTCGGTGTGGTGCACGTAGCGGAAGTGCGCCGCGTCGACCCCGTTCTCCGCGAGCTCCTGCCACGGGGCCTGGATCTCGTACTCGAACGTCATCATCGGCGTGAAGTTGTCCGGGTCGTTGAACTCCGGGATCTCGGGCACCTCCCACATCGGCGCCTCGTCGTGGGGGTGGTACCAGGCCATCACCAGCCCGTTGCGCTCGACGGTCGGGTAGGCCCGCACGCACGCCTTCCGGTTCGTGCGCTCCGAGTACGGGATCAGCGTGTTGTTGCCCTCGGCGTCGAACCGCCACCCGTGGAAGGGGCAGACCAGCTCCTCGCCGTGCACGGTGCCGCCGTGGCCGAAGTGGGCCCCCAGGTGCGGGCAGAACGCGTCGTTGACGTGCGGTGCCCCCTGCTCGTCGCGCCACAGCGCGAGGTGGCGGCCGAAGTACTGCAGCGGCACGACCTGCCCCGGCTTGAGCTCGTCCGCCCACGCCACCTGGAACCAGCCGAAGGGGATGGGGAACGGGGAGCGCTTCGACATGGGGACTCCTGTCGTCGGCGGGTCCGCGCTCCGGAGCGCGGAACTAGAACGCGTTCCAGTTTACCCGTGGGCCGTTGCGGCCGCCACGGCTTCGACCTGGGGTCCCGATCCGCCGGCGCGACGGGTCAGACAGCGGGGAGGTAGGGCTGCCAGGCGGGGTGCGGCGCCTTCATGCCGGCCCGGGCGAGGAGCACCACCGCGCCACGCGGCGCCTTCGGCTCGCTGCGCAGCTTCCAACCGAGCTCGCTGAGCAGGCGGTCACCCTTGCGGGAGTTGTGGCGGACGCACATGAGCGTCACGTTCGACCACTCGTGCTTGCCGCCCCGCGAGCGGGGCACGACGTGGTCGACGGTCTGGCCGGAGCGGTTGCAGCCCAGCACCTGGCAGCGGTGCTCGTCCCTCGCGAGCAGCGCCTTGCGCGACAGCGGCACCGTCGCCTGGAACGGGACCTTCACCATGTGCCGGAGCCGGATCACCGCCGGCACCTCGAACTTCTCGCCGCCGGTCGAGCGCACGTACTCACCGTCGACCGGTTCGACCAGGTCCGCCTTCCCACTCAGGACGAGCCCGAGCCCGCGCCGCAGGGACACCACTCGCAGCGGCTCGAAGCTGGCGTTGAGCAGCAGCACCGACATGCGGCCTCCCGGAGATCCGGACCGGCCCATCGTGCACCATCTTCGATCGGGATGTCAGCCGGGATCGCCCTGACGGGGCGCCCGTGCGCCGGCCCGGGCGTGCCCACCGCCGGGTCCCGAGCGGCCCCGTGCGGTCAGATCGGACGGTCCGGATCGACCTTGCCGGGCTGCTCGGCCGGGTCGACGTGCACGACGCTGTCCTCACGGCAGTGGAAGCCGTCGACGTCGTCGTCCTCGCTGCCGATCTCGGGGTGCAGCCGCTCGAAGGCGCCGTCGCGGACCACGACCAGCATCATGCAGGGGCTCACCTGGGCATCCGCCGCGCCGGCCGGGTCCTGCGGCGCGTGCAGCCCCCCGCCGGTCCATTCGTCGATCGCGGCGGCCTCCTCCAGGATGCAGGTGCGGGTCAGCTCCCCGTCGTCGCGGGCCGCGCAGGCGTTCGCCGCGGTGACGAACAGCAGCCACGCGGAGGTGCTCTGCATGCCGAGCGCACCGACGTCCCCGCCGGGCACGTACCGCTCGTTGATCTCGAGGTACTGCTGCACCGCCGGCCAGCGGTCCGCCTCCTCCAGGGGGTGGAACGTCATCCGGACCACCGCGCCCTCCGCGGCCGGACCCGCTGCGAGGAGCTTCTCGTCGTACATGTTGACCTCGAGCAGGTAGCCGCCCTCGTAGCCCTGCTGCTGCAGCGCGGTCATGATCCCGGCGAGGTTCTCGGGCTCGCCGACGTAGCCGAGCGTGTCCGCGCCGCGCTCGACGACCTGGAGGGCGTAGGGGGTCCAGTCGGTCACCCCCGCCGGCGGGTGGGACGAGTTGCCGACGTCCTCGACCCCGTCGAGGGTCGAGATCGCCTCGATGTACCAGTCCCGGATCGTGGTCAGGGACGGAAGCTCGGTCCAGAGCAGGTACCAGCTGTCCCGGTCGGGGTGGAGCTCGAAGTAGTCCTGGAACCACGTGGTCGACGTGCTCGTGCCGGGGTTCGGCACCGGTTGCACCTGGCCGTTCGCCCCGGCCTTCTCCGGCGACGCGGAGAAGCCCGGGATGTCGATCATCCCGCACTCGTGGAAGTCGCTTCCCGCCCGGCCCGAGAACAGCAGCGAATCCTGCGCGAGCCCGCCGCCGACCATGGCGAACGCGTCCCGGCAGGCGGTCGACATCGCTGCCTCGACCTCGAACAGCTTGGCGTCCATGTCGATGATCTCGATCGGCAGCCCACCGACGCCGCCCTGCTCGTTGCACCACTCGGCGAACGCCACCGAGGCGTCGTAGAGGACCTTGTTGAGGCCCGGGCGGATCTGGGCGCCCCGGTCGTTCGCGACCGCGATGTGCAGCGCGTCGGTGCTCCGTCCCGCCTCGTCCGCCGCGATCGTGTAGTCCCCGTCGCCGCACAGCCCCTCGAGGTCGCCGAACGATCCCTCCGCCCGCTCCTCGGCGGGTGGCTCGGTGGACCCGTTCCCCTCCGGTTCGGCGGTCCCCTCCGAGGCGCCGCACGCCGCGGCCAGCAGCGCCACGGTGAGTGCACAGCCCACGATCAGCGTCGAACGCCGCATCGTCCAGTCCCCCCTTCGCTCCGACCCCCCGGAGCCGCCGGCAGTCTACGCAGGCGGCCCGCCGGCGCACCGGACCCGCCGGGCGGCCCGCCCGCTGCGATGCGCCCCCGCCGACCGGTGGCTCGTGGCGTCGTGAAGAATGTCGCCCATGAGGAGCTCGACCGCACCCGTCGGCACCCGTCGGCTCGCACTCGTCGCCGTCACGTTCGCGCTGGTCACGGCGCTGGTCGCGGCCTGTTCCGGGGCCGCGTCGGTGGAGACGGCCTCGATGCGCAGCCAGGAGCGGCCGGGCGGCGGGACCAGCACGAGCGACCGACCCGCGGAGCCGACCGATCGGGGCGACAGCTCCGGGCCCGGCGGGAGCTCCGGGCCCGGTGGCGGCGACGAGCGGGGCGGCGGCTCGGAGGGGCGCGGCCCGGGCGGCGGTGGCCCCGACGAGTTCTGCGCCACCCTGCGCGAGGTCTCCGAGCAGACCGACGTCCAGGACGTCCAGCAGGTGGTCGGGATGCTCCGGGAGCTGCGCGACCAGGCGCCCGGTGAGCTCACCCGCCACTTCGACGTGATGATCGGCATGATCGAGCGGCTCGAGAACATCGACGAGGAGGATCCCGAGGCGCTCGGCGAGCTGTTCGAGGCGCTGATGGACCCGGCGGTGAAGGAGGCGGGCGACGCGGTCGGCCGCTACGCCGCGGACCACTGCGGGCTCGACCTGAACGGCGGGATCGACCTCCAGCCGGGGGTCGTGCCGGGCGGCTGAGGTCCGCGGTCCCCGCTCAGCGGGGCTCGCGCCACATCGCCCACATCGGCGGGGCGCCCGGTCCGAGATCGAGGTCCTCGGTGACCTCGAAGCCGAACCTGCCGTAGAAGGCCAGGTTCTCCTCCTTCGAGCTCTCCAGGTACGCGGGCATCCCCTCCGCGTCGCAGCGCTCCAGCATCGGCTGCATCAACGCCGTGCCCACGCCCTTGCCGCGCATCGCCGGGTCCGAGCCGATGACCTCCAGGTACCAGTGCGGCGTCGCCGGGTGGCGCTTCTCCAGCCGTGCGAGCGCGCCGAGCCGCTCGCCCACGCCCCGCAGCCCCGTGGCCCGCAGCATCGGCAGCGCCATGCGCGCGGCGTGCACCGGCCGGGTCCGCCAGCGGTTGGGCGCGGCCCACACGGCCGCGCCGTCGGCGCCCTCCACCGTCCACGCCCAACCGCAGCGCACCCGGTCGCGGATGACGTGCGCGAACGCGTTGCCGAGGTGGCGGCGGCGACGGACCGGGTCGGGGCACACCCAGGTCCACACCGGGTCGTCGTCGAACGCCTCCCCGAGCACGCGACCGAGCTCCCTCCACTCCCGCGGCAGCGCGGGGCGGGCGACGATGGGTCCGGGCGGCATCACCCGTCGAACGGTCGGCAGGAGCCGGCCTTCGCGGCGATCGACGCGATGCGCTTCGCCTCGCGGATGAAGTTCTGGTCGAGGCCGGAGGTCACGAACCCGAACGACACACCCGTGGCGGGGTCGCCCCACGCGATCTGGCCGCCCGCGCCGTTGTGGCCGAACGCGCGCGGCGACACGGTGGGGCCCATGCCGCGGAAGGAGGCGAGGCCGTCGTCCCCGGCGACGATGAGCCCCAGGGTGCGGTTCGACGCGACGCCGGTGTCCGGGTTGGGCAGCCGGCAGCGGATGTTGCCGGTGCCGTCCGCGAGGATCTCCGGGTCCCACAGGCCGAGCGGGTCGTGCAGGAGGGCCTGGTAGAGGAGGGCGAGGTCGGCCGCGGTGGCGACGCCGCCCCCGCCGGGGATGCCGACGCGCCGCACCGCCGGGTCGTTCAGGCCGAGCAGCAGCGCGGGGGTGACCTCGCCGATGTCGTGGTCGGCCGTGCCGAACACCTCGGCGATCTCCTCGGGGGAGGGCGGCTCCCCCACGATGCGCAGCGGGGCGATGTCGTCGTCGCGCTCGTGCTCGCCGAGCCCGAAGCCCCGCAGCCCCAGCGGCTCGATGATCCGCTCGCGCACGACCTGCCGGAAGTCGCGCCCCTCGACCGCCTCGATCATCGCGGCGACCACCCAGTGCGCGGCGGTCGGGTGGTACTCGAAGTAGGTGCCGGGCTCGTACGGCGCGTGCCAGCGGGCGAGCGCCTTCAACCTGCCCTCGCTGGTCTCCCAATCGGGTGGGCCGAGCGGCGCCGCGGGGAACCCGGCGGTGTGGGTCAGCAGGTGCTCGAGGGTCACCGCGGCCATGCGCTCCGGGGTGGAGCCCTCGGTGCCCAGGACCGGCACCAGCTCGATCGCCCGGGTCTCCGGCGACAGGTGCCCCTCGGCCATGAGCTGCCACACCACGCCGGCGATGAGCGCCTTCGTGCAGGAGAAGACGTGGAAGCGAGTGGCGGTGTCGGCGTCGCCGAAGGCCTCGAGCACGGCGAGCTCCCCGTCGACGGCGAACGCCATCTGCGCTGCGGGCATGAGCCCGGCCTCGACCTCGCGGCGGATGCGCTCCCGCAGCGTGTCGAGCGCCACCGGATCCAGGCCGGCGGCCGCGGGGTCGATCGTCGGGCGATACGGTTCGTGCACGGGGGAACGGTACCGCCCCCCACGCTCCGACGTGCCGAAGGGAGTTCCGATGAAGGTTGTCGTCAACTACGACCTGTGCGAGAGCAACGCCGTCTGCATGGGCATCGCGCCGGAGGTGTTCGAGGTCAGGGACGACGACTACCTCTACGTGCTCCAGGAGGAGCCGCCGGAGGAGCTGCGGGACAAGGTGGAGGAGGCAGCCCGCCGCTGCCCCAAGCAGGCGATCACCATCGAGGACTGAGCCCGACCCGGCCACACCCCCCGAACCTGCGAGCGACATGAGCGAAGTGCTGGTCGCCGGCGCGTCCCTCGCCGGCCTCACTGCCGCGGAGACCCTCCGCAGGGAGGGCTTCGACGGGCGCGTCACGGTCGTCGACCCGAGCCCCGGGCTGCCCCCCGACCGCCCGCCGCTGTCCAAGCAGGTGCTGTCCGGTGAGTGGGAGCCCGAGCAGGCCGCCCAGGGCGTCGCCGCCCGGCTCGACGAGCTCGACCTCGACCTCCGCCTCGGCACGGCGGCGGTCGCGCTCGACGCGGCCACCCGCGAGGTCGCCCTGTCGGACGGCTCCCGCCGTGCCTACGACGGGATCGTCATCGCCACCGGCGCGTCGCCGAGGGAGCTGCCCGGCCCGAGGCCGGCGGGCGTGCACGTGCTGCGCACCATGGAGGACTGCCTGGCGCTGCGTGCGGAGCTCGACGCCGGGCCCGACCGCGTCGTCGTGATCGGCGCCGGGTTCATCGGTGCCGAGGTCGCCGCGACCTGCCGGGGGCGGGGGCACGCGGTCACGCTGGTCGAGGCGGGCCCCGCGCCCCTCGGCCGTGTGCTGCCCGGCGCCGTCGGGTCCTTCGTGACCGAGCTGCACGTGGACCACGGCGTGGACGTGCGGGTCGGGGTGGGCGTCGCCGGGCTCGACGCCGAGGGCGGCCGGGTGCGCGGGGTGCGCCTCGCGGACGGGCACGAGATCCCCGCCGAGCTCGTCGTGGTCGGCATCGGCGTCGCCCCGGTCACCGGGTGGCTCGAGGGTTCGGGCCTGGTGCTCGACGACGGCGTCGTGTGCGACGAGACCTGCCTGGCCGCTGCCGGCATCGTCGCCGCGGGTGACGTCGCCCGCTGGCCCAACCCCCGCTTCGGGGTCACGATGCGCGTCGAGCAGTGGGAGAACGCGGTCGAGCAGGGCGAGCACGCCGCCCGCCGCCTGCTGGCCGAGCTCGGTGCGCCGGGCGGTTCGGAGGAGCCGTACGCCCCGCTCCCGTGGTTCTGGTCCGACCAGTACGACCGCAAGATCCAGATGGCCGGGCACCCCTCCGCCTCCGACGAGGTCGAGCTCGTCGAGGGCTCCTTCGCGGAGCGCCGCTTCGTCACGCTGTTCCGCGACGGCGATCGCTGCACCGGGGTGTTCGGCGTGAACCGCCCACGGCACGTGATGCAGGCGCGCATGCAGCTGGCCGAGTCGCTCGAGTGGGGTCCGGTGCGCGGGTTGTTCGGATGACGCGGGCGCACGCCCGCGACGAGGGAGGTGGAGGGGGATGAACGGGCTCGCCGCGGGGCTGCTCGTCGCCACCTTGGTGGTGGCCGCAGCGGACTGGTGGGCGGTGCACACCGACCGGCGACCGGTCGAGTACGTGCTGAAGCCGCTGACGATGGTGGTGCTCATCGGGGTCGCGCTCGCGCTCGAGCCGTCCTCCGAGGGCGCCAGGTGGTTCATGGTGGCCGGGCTCGTCTGCTCGCTCGCCGGCGACGTGTTCCTGATGCTCGACGAGCGGTTCTTCCTCGGAGGGCTCGTGTCGTTCCTGCTCGGCCACGTCATGTACGTGATCGGGCTCGTGCAGCTCGACATCGAGCCGCTGATGCTGGCCGTCGGCGTCGTGCTCGTGGTCGTCGCCGGCGGCGCGGTCGGAATGCGCATCGTGCGGCGCTCCGCCGACACCGACCGGCGCCTGCCCGGACCCGTCGCGGCCTACATGGCGGTGATCTCCGCGATGGTCGTGTGCGCGGTCGGCACGCTCGTCCCCGCGGCGATCGTCGGCGCGCTGCTGTTCTTCGCCTCCGACGCCGTGCTGGGATGGAACCGGTTCGTGCAACCGATCCCGAACGCACGCATCATCATCATGACCACCTACCACCTCGGGCAGATCGGCCTGGTGCTCGCACTGCTCGACTGACGGGGGTTCCGGCCCCGGGCGGAGACGACATGGAACTGCTGGAGGACGACCTGCTGGAGGCAGCCCGCGAGCTGCTGCCGGGCGTGGTCGAACTGCGCCGCGACCTGCACCGCCACCCCGAGCTCGGGCTGGAGCTCCCGCGCACCCAGGCGGCCGTGCTCGACGCGCTCGACGGGTTGGGGCTCGAGGTCACCACCGGGGACGCGCTCGGCTCCGTGGTCGCCGACCTCGAGGGCGGCCGTCCCGGTCCCCGCATCCTGCTGCGTGGCGACATGGACGCCCTGCCCATGCCCGAGGACACGGGGCTCGAGTTCGCGAGCGAGGTCGAGGGTGCGATGCACGCCTGCGGGCACGACGCGCACACCGCGATGCTCGTCGGCGCGGCGCGCCTGCTCGTGGCACGCCGCGAGGAGCTGCCCGGCAGCGTCCGGTTCATGTTCCAGCCGGGGGAGGAGGGCGACGGGGGCGCCGAGCTGATGATCGCCGAGGGCGTCCTCGAGGACGTCGACGGCGCGTTCGCGATCCACATCGCGCCGAACGTGCCGCCCGGCATCGTCGCCTGGAAGCCCGGGCCGGCGATGGCGTCCGCGGACGTCATCTCGATCGAGGTGGTCGGCCGTGGCGGCCACGCCTCGACGCCGCACTGGGCGACCGATCCGGTGCCCGTCGCGTGCGAGATGGTGCTCGCGCTCCAGTCGATGATCACCCGCACCGTCGACGCGTTCGACCCCGCGGTGCTCACGATCGGCAAGATCCGCGCGGGGACCACCGACAACGTCATCCCCGAGCGGGCGGTGCTGACCGGCACGCTGCGCGCCGTGTCGGAGACGACCCGCGCCGCGGTGCAGGAGCGGGTCCGCCGCGTCGCCGAGGGGATCGCCGCCGCCCACGACTGCACCGCCGAGGTGACCGTGTTCCCGGGGTACCCGGTGACCGTGAACGACCGCGACTTCGCGGCGTTCGTCGCCCGTGTCGCCGACGAGCGCCTCGGCGCGGGGCGCACCTTCGAGATGTCGGCGCCGGTGATGGGCGCCGAGGACTTCTCCTACGTGCTCCAGCAGGTGCCGGGGGCGATGGTGTTCCTCGGGGTGTGCCCGCCCGCCAACCCCGACCCGTTCTCGGCCCCCGCGTGCCACTCGAACCGGATGGTGCTCCACGAGGACGTGATGGCCGACGGCATCGCCCTGCACGCCGCGGTCGCCACCACCTTCCTGGCCAACGGCGGCAAGTACACCTGACCGCGAGGCGACGGGCGTTCGGGACCCGGCGCCCATCGCCCCGCGGTGCCTGATGCCGCTCGGTGCCTGATGCCGCTGGGTGCCTGATGCCGCTGGGTGCCTACTGCCGTTCGGTGCGGAGCGCCGCCCGCAGGCGTTCCGCGGCCGCGACCGACACCCACATGCGCTCCACGTGCTGGTCGACCTGCAGCTCGCCGGTCGGCACTCGGTGCTCGGCGAGGAACGCGGTCGCGCGCGCCGCGGTCCGGCGCTCGCAGATGCTGCGGATCCCCTCCAGCATGCGGGGGAGGCTGCTCGTGGGGAAGCGTGCCACCAGCTCGTCCCACCGCGCTTCGACGACCTCCCACGCGCGTGCGTCGAGCCGGGGGTGCGTGAGCGCCCGGCGGATCACGTACGGCGCGTTCTGGGTGCGAACCTCGGTCGCCGCGAGCTCGAGCGCGCGGTCGAACGCGGCGGCCTGCGGGGTGTCGACCAGCGCGTGCAGGTGGCGCAGCTCGTCCTGGGGCGTCGAGGCCTCGCGCCAGCGCCGCTCCAGCTCGCGGTGCTCCTCGTCGGTCGCGCAGGCCGCGACGACCTCCACGACCGCGGCGCGCATCGCCGCGTCGAGCGCCGCGGCGGCAGCCTCGTCGGCGAAGTACCCGCGGGCACGGTCGCGCACCTCCGGGTCCTCGCCGGGTCCGCCCAGCAGCGAGAACAGCACCCCCCGCAGCTCGAGGGTGCGCTCCCGTTCGCCGTCCCCGGACGGTCCGTCACGGAGCAGCTCCTCGACGCGGGTCAGCGCGGGCGCGGCGACCTCGGCGACGAGCGCGGTGGTCGTGAGGTGCAGCTCGGGGCCGCCGAGGTGCACGAGCGTGCGCAGCAGGCCGCCGAGCCGCTTCCACACCGAGACGTCCCGCTCGTGCGAGGCGACGGTGCGCACCAGCTCGACGACCTCGTCGAGCTGCAGCCGGCCGGCGAGGAAGGCGGCCCAGGTGTCGTCGACCAGCACGAAGCGCTCGAGCGCGTCCTGCGACGGCTGCGCCGCGAGCGCCCGCCGCAGCTCGGGGCCCGGGTCCACCCGGTAGAAGCCGTTGCCGGCGACGTTCGCCTGCACGCGCTGCGGGCGCCCGCCGAGGTCGACCTCCACCGGTTCCTCGAGCAGGACCTTGCGCTCCAGCTCGCGGTCCCCGACGGTCGCGGTGAGCACGATCGGCACCGGCCACGGCTCCCCGTCCCCGTCGCCGTCGGCTGCGGCTGCGGTGGCGGGGACGGCGTCGTGCTCCGGCAGCAGGTAGCGGAACCGCTGCTGCTCCAGCCGGATCCCGCGCTCGGTCGGCGTCACCACCACCAGCGGGTGCCCGCCGCGGAAGATCCAGTGGTCCATGGTGCGCCGCACCGGTTCGCCGGTGGCCTCCTCGAGCGCGTCCCACAGGTCGGTGGTCTCGGTCGTGCCCAGGGCGTGCCGCCGCAGGTACGCGGCGATGCCGGAGCGGAAGGCCTCCGCGCCCAGGTACTGCTCGAGCATCCGGACGATCGACGCACCCTTCTCGTAGGTGAGGATGTCGAACATCCCCTCGGCGTCGGCGGCCGTGACGACCTCGTACTCGATCGGTCGCGTGGACGCGAGCGCGTCGGTGTCGAACGCGGCGGAGCGGGCGAGCCCGAAGGTCGTCCACACGTCCCAGTCGGGCCGGAACGCGTCGGTCGCGGTGACCTCCATGAACGTGGCGAAGGCCTCGTTGAGCCAGATGCCGTTCCACCAGCGCATCGTCACCAGGTCGCCGAACCACATGTGGGCCAGCTCGTGGTTGATCACGTCCGCGACGCGCTGGAGCTCGGGCTGGGTCGCGCTCGCCGGGTCGATGAGCAGCAGCACCTCGCGGAACGTGACGCACCCGAGGTTCTCCATCGCACCGAACGCGAAGTCCGGCACCGCCACCAGGTCGACCTTGTCGCCCGGGTACGGCAGCCCGTAGTAGCGCTCGTAGAACCGCAGCGCGGCGTCCGCGACGTCGAGCGCGAACTCGCACAGGTGCCCCGCCCCCGGCGGGTGGACCACCCGCAGCGGGATCGGCTGCTCGACGCCCTCGACCATGCGTGGCTCGGTGGCCTCGAGCGGGCCGACGACGAACGCGACCAGGTAGGTCGACATCGGGATCGTGTCCGCGAAGCGCACGCGGTCGAGCCCGTCCTCGGCCGGGGCCCGCTCGAGCTGCGCGCCGTTCGACACGGCGAACAGGTCGCGGCGCACCACGAGCGTCACGCCGAAGGTCGCCTTGAACGCCGGCTCGTCGAAGCACGGGAACGCGCGCCGGGCATGGGTCGACTCGAACTGGGTGACCGCGATCGCGTGCTCGACCTCCTCGCCGGTGGCGTCGTCGGTCGTGGTGAACGTCGAGCGGTAGAACCCGACGAGCTGGTCGTTCAGCACGCCACGGAACCTGGCCCGCAGCTCCGCGGTGCCGACGGGCAGCTCGCCGGGCAGCTCGAGGCGCACCTGCTCGTGCTCGGGCACGGCGACGACGGTGGGCTGCGCGTCGATCCCGTCGGTGTGCCCGGAGGTCGAGGTGACGGTGACCTCGTCGAGCTCCAGGTCGAGCGCGTGCAGCGTCACCGAGCGGGTCGGCTCGGTGACCTCCACCTGGATGCGCACCTCGCCCGAGAACCGTGCGGCGTCCAGGTCGGGGCGGAGCTCGAGCTCGTAGTGCCTCGGCACGACCGTCGTCGGCAGCCGGTGCGCGGGGGAGGGTTCGTCGCCGTGCATGCCGGCGAAGCGTAGAGGGGAGCGGTCGGTTACCGTCGCTCGCGTGTACGAGTGCTTCGACGTCTCCATCGCCGGCAAGGTCGCCCACCTGCAGCTGAAGCGGCCCGACGAGCTCAACACGATGATCCCGGCGTTCTGGTCCGAGCTGCCGCGGATCGTGGAGGACCTCGACGCCCGGGCCGCCGCCCGGGCGATCGTGATCTCGTCCACGGGGCGGCACTTCTCCGCAGGGATGGACCTGTCGGTGTTCACCGGCGAGTCGCCGCTGGCCTCGAGCGGCGGGGTGAGCGAGACCGGCCGCCAGCGGGCACGGCTGTGGATGATGGTCCAGCACCTCCAGGACTCGTTCACGGCGCTGGAGCGGGCACGGATGCCGGTGCTCGCCGCGATCCAGGGCGGTTGCATCGGCGGCGCGGTCGACATGGTCTGCGCGGCCGACATGCGCTACTGCAGCGCGGACGCGTTCTTCTGCATCCAGGAGATCAACATCGGGATGACCGCGGACGTCGGCACGCTGCAGCGGCTGCCGAAGCTCATCCCCGAGGGCATCGCCCGCGAGCTGGCCTACACCGGTGACCGGATGCCGGCCGAGCGGGCGCTGGAGGTCGGGCTGGTCAACCGGGTCTTCGACGACCACGACTCGCTCGTCGAGGGCGTGCTCGAGATCGCCGGGCGGATCGCACGGCGCTCGCCGCTCGCGATCTGGGGGACGAAGGAGTCGATCAACTACGCACGCGACCACAGCGTCGCGGACAGCCTCCGCCACATCGCCGGGTGGCAGTCCGGCATGTTCCAGCCTGCCGACATGATGGAGGAGTTCGCGGCGAAGGGGGAGCAGCGGGACCCGGAGTTCGAGGAGCTCCCTGCCCGCCCCAGCCTGGACTGACGCCCGCCCGCCCCTCCCTCCCCGTTCTGTGACGCGAGATCGGGGTGGGGACCCGGACCTCGCGTCGCAGAACGGTGAGGGGAAGGGGAGCGCGGCCCGTGGTCGGTGTCGGGGCGCTGCGCGAGGCTGGCGCCCGTGACCGACACCCCCCGCACCGGACGGCGCCACGCGGACGAGGACAAGCGCCTCGCCACCATCCGCAGCCTGCTCGCGAAGGCCGAGGCCACCGACTACCCCGAGGAGGCCGAGGCGTTCTTCGCCAAGGCGTCCGAGCTGATCAGCCGCTGGGCGATCGACGAGGCGATGATCTGGGCGGGGGAGGACCGCAGCGGCCGGGAGCAGCCCGACGAGCTGCAGCTCGTCGTGCACGCCCCCTACCTGGCGCAGAAGGCGGTGCTGATCGGTTCGGTCGCCACCGCACACGGGTGCCGCGCCGTGCGGCTGCTCAGCGGGCCGGGGCGGCGCACCGAGGTGGTTTCGGTGGTCGGGTTCCCCTCCGAGCTGCGCTGGGTCGAGACGCTGGTGACCAGCCTGTTGGTGCAGCTCACCTCCGCGATGCTCGCCCGCTGCCCACGGGGGCTGTCCGCGTCGGAGTCGGCGTCGTGGCGGCGCAGCTTCATCATCGGGTTCGCCGAGGAGGTCGCGACGCGGCTCGAGCGCGACCGCCGCGACGCGGCCACTGAGCGCGACCGTGGCGCCGGGTCCACGGCGAACGGCGCCTCCGACGGCACGGCGCCGTCCGCGGCGCTGGTCCTCGCGTCACGCGCCGAGGAGGTCGAGCGCGACTTCCGGCGGCGGCACCCCAGGGTGCGGTCCTCGTGGGCGTCGAGCGGTCGTTCGGCCAGGGGGCGGCGCGCAGGCCGCCAGGCGGGGCGCGAGGCGTCGCTCGCCCGCCACGGCCTCGGCGGGCGGCGGGCCCTCGGGCGAGGCGGCTGAGGCAGGGCGGCGACGTGTCCGCTCCCGGCCCCGCCCCCGATCCGGATCCGTACCGGGACGCGGTCTACCGCGCCGAGCACGAGGCGCTGCCCGACGGCGGGCGGCGGTTCCGGCGCTTCGCCGAGCTCGAGGCCTGGGTCGAGGGGGTCGTACTGGGGCCGATGTGGGAGGCGCGGTTCCCGGAGGCGCCGCTCGAGGTGGCGGTGCTGCGCCGCTCACGTGGCGCGACGTTCTCCGCCGCGCACGTCACCCCCGACGGCGACGCCGCGGCGGTGTGGATCCGCGACGGGTCGTGGGACGCGGTGACGGTCGTGCACGAGCTGGCCCACGTGGCGGCGGGGCGTGCGCACGACCCCACCGGGCCCCACGGCGCCAGGTTCACCACGGCGCTGCTGCGGTTGTGGCGCGAGCTGCTCGGCGTGCACGCCTACGGCGCGCTGCGCTCCGCCCTGGACGCCCAGGGAACGCCGTACCGCCGGAACGACCTCGGCTGACTGTTGGCCAGGGTGTAGGCGAGCGCCTTCTCGCGCCGACCGCGGATCGTGATCCGCCCGGCGGGCACCCAGTCGCGGGACCAGCTGGCCGCGCTCACCGTGGACGCGTGGGCCAGCACCCCGTTCCTCACACGCTTGGCCTCGTCGCAGAGCCGCGACGCGAGGTTCACGACGTCGCCGATCACGGTGTACTCGAAGCGCTCCGCGGTGCCGACGAACCCTGCGACGACCTCCCCGGTGGCCAGACCGATCCCGGCCGAGAGCTGGCAGTCCGACGCGGCGAGCTCGGAGGGCAGCGCGGCGGCGGTGCGCAGCGCCCGGTCCGCGTGGTCGGGCTGGTCCTGGGGCGCACCGAAGAGGCACAGGGCGGCGTCGCCCTCGAACTTGTTGACCCAGCCGCCCTCGCGGTTCACCGCGGCGACGACCACGCGGAAGAACCGGTTGAGCATGTCGACGACCTCGTGGGGGCTGTGCGTCTCGGAGTAGCGCGTGTAGCCGCGGAGGTCGACGAACAGGACGGTCACCTCGCGCAGCTCACCCGAGCTCCCCGGTTCCAAGGCGTCGACGGACATCTCGGCGAGCCCCTCGAGCCCGACTTGGCGGCTGAACACGTCGCGCAGCTGCTCCCGTTCACGCAGCCCCGCGACGAGGTGGTTGACGCCCTCGTGGAGCCGGCCGAGCTCGCCCAGGTCGTCGACGGGCAGCTGCACGTCGAGGTCACCCCGCTCGATCTGGCGGAGCGCCCTGCGGACCCGGTCGAGCGGACGGGCGACCGAGCGCGCCGCCACGCCCATGACCAGGCCGCCGGAGACGAACGCCGCGGAGGCCACCCACGCCAGCCTCGTCGCATTGAGCTCACCGGGGCTGATGATGGGGGAGAGGCCGATCGCCACCAGCGGCATGCCGCTGCCGAGCAGCCACGCCAGCATCAGGCGGGGCAGGACGTCGCGGCGGTCGGCGGGCAGCTCCGCGTCCTTGAGGGCCAGCGCGTACACCGGGCGGAAGTGACCCTCGAGCAGCAGGTAGAGGAACGTGCAGGTGACGACCCCGGCGATCGCGATGCCTGCCGAGATGCGCTGCACGTCCTGGTTGATCGCGCCGAAGAGGACCGCGGCGCCGAGCCACGAGATGAACGACGCGAGCGTCTCCGCGAGGGGGAGGTTGAACAGCAGCTTGCGCTGCCGGCGGGTCGGTGGCGTGTCCTCCCGCACCCAGATGACCGCCCGCCGGAGCACGAGCGCGTTGACCGGTAGCGCGAGCACCAGCATCACCGCGAGGTAGATGCCGAACGCGGCGACGTTGAGGTTCGGGTCGGCGAGCTCCTCCTGGGCCTCGACGGGGAAGAGGAACCGGAAGTACGAACCGACCGCCAGGACGCCCAGGCTGTTCGCCAGCAGCTGCAGCCGGACGACGCCGGCGACGGTGGCGCGGGCCCGGGCCTCGCCGGTCAGCTCACGGCCGTCGCGGCCGGGGTCCCGTCCCATGCAGCGAGTGTAGGTGCGGGTTCCCGAAACGCCTCCCGGGGCCGACGCCCCTGCTCCTCGCGCCGGTCCCATCGCAGCGTTCTCGTTGCGGCGTGCGCGCCATGCCGCGCACCGTGCAACGAGAACGAGGCTCGCCGTCGAGCGGGCGGGGTCGACCGGCGGGGCTCAGTCCGCGGGCGCCACCCCGACCGGGCACGACAGGCCCGTGCGGGTCAGGTGGAGGTTGCAGTACCCGCCCGGGTTCTTCGACAGGTACTGCTGGTGGTAGTCCTCGGCCCAGTAGAACTCGTCGGCGGGGGCGATCTCGGTGGTGATCTCGCCGTAGCCGGCGGCTCGCAGCACCTCCTGGTACCGGTCCCGGCTGGCCGTCGCCGCGGCGAGCTGCTCGTCGCTGGTGGTGTAGATCGCCGAGCGGTACTGGGAGCCGATGTCGTTGCCCTGGCGCATGCCCTGGGTCGGGTCGTGGCCCTCCCAGAACGCCTTCAGCAGCGCCTCGTAGGAGATCTGCTCCGGGTCGTACACCACGAGCGCCACCTCGGCGTGCCCGGTGCGCCCCGAGCACACCTCCTCGTAGGTGGGGTTCGGCGTGTAGCCACCGCTGTAGCCCACCGCGGTGGTGATCACGCCGGGCAGCTGCCAGAACACGCGCTCCGCGCCCCAGAAGCAGCCCATGCCGAAGATCGCCGTGCGGGCCCCTTCGGGCCACGGCGGGGTGATCGGCACGCCGAGCACGTGGTGCGACTCCGGCACCGGCATCGGCTCGTCCCGGCCGGGCAGCGCATCCTCCCGGCTGACCATCTGCGGGTTGCGACCGAACAACATGGGAAGAGGCTAGGACGATCCCCCAGCGAGCGGGTCTCGGGGTTCCCATCCCGTCACCGTTCCGTCATCCTGTGCCCGTTGATCGGGTTGGACGACGTCGCCGAACTGAGATCCCTGCTGCGCCGCCGCGACGTGCTCGCGCGGCAGCTCGCGTACGAGATGCTCGACTCGTGGTCCGGGGTGGACCTCGACGAGGTCGGCGCCCGTGCGGTGCTCGAGGCCGCCGCGGGCAGCTACCCCTCGATCGACGGCGACCACCGCGACCCCGGTGAGTCGCTCGTGCGGGTCCTGTGGGAGCGGCCGCGCGTCGTCCCGGCCGAGGACGCGCTGCGCTGCTTCCTCCTCGCCGGCGTGCGCGCCCGGCGGGCGCTGGTCCACCTGCTCGCGCTGCGCCGCGACGTCGAGGGGCTCGACGCGATCGAGGAGCTGTTCCACCCGGACGGCCCCGGGGAGCTCCTCCCGCCGGCGATGATGCCGGTCCTCGACCCGCTGCTCGAGGCGGGGTCCGGCGACCGGGTCGTGGACCTGCTCTGCCGGGCGATGCTCAAGGACGGGTGGGTCTGGCACGCGTGCGACCTGCTCACCCGGCTGCAGCGCACGACGAACCCGTCCGCCACCGCGCAGGCGCGCATCCTCGACGCGGCGGGCGCCGCGGTCGAGCGGCTCGTGACCGCCTGCGACCGGGCCAGCCCGGCGTCCGCGCAGCCCCGTTCCGGACCGGAGCGGGTCCGCAGCGAGCGCGAGTCGCTCGCGTGCGTGGCACGCCTGCTCGACCACTTCGACGGCGCGTACTCCCAGAAGCCGCTGCTGCGGATGCTCGCGTCCGCGGACCCGCGGGTCGCGGCGCTCGCCGCCGCCCGGTTGCTGGCCGCGGAGGTCGCGCTGCCGCCCGAGCGCATCGCGCTCATCGCCCGTGACCCGTTGGCTCGCGCCGACCTCCACGACGGGCTGGAGCGCCGCGGTGCGCTCGACGCGCTCGACGGGATCGTCGACGACCTCGACGTGCACGAGGCGATGCTGGCGCGCTGGCTCTCCGAGGTCACCGAGCTCGGCCAACCCCCCGACGAGATCGAGTTCATCACCACGCGGCGCGGGCCCTCCTCACCGGACCGGCCCGGCAAGGACGCGCTCGTCCACCTCTACCGCTTCCGGCTGCACGCCCCGCACTGGTCCTCGGCGCGGGGCTGGATGGTCGGCCTGTCCGGACCGTGGACCGGGTCCTGCTACGCCGCCGAGGACGAGCTCGACCTGGACGGCCACGTGGAGGAGATCCGGGCGTCGCTCGCGATGTGGCCGCGCCGGGACGACGCCGCCTGACGCCGCACCGGGGCGCGCGACGGCAGCGGCCGGGGCGCGACGCGGGTCAGCCGCTGGCCTCCTCGGTGGATCCCCGTGCCTCCTCGGCCCGCTCCGCCGCCCACTCGGCGCCGTCGTTGATCCAGTCGAGGATGTCGCCGCCGAAGCGGCGGATGTCCGGTTCGTGCCCCTGGAACCGCTGCGGCCCGTCGTCGACGACGATCAGCCGGAACCGGTCCTCGATCCCCGCCTCCTCGTAGGCGCGCTGCACCTTCTCGCCCTGCTCCGGTGACGCCACCGAGTCGTCGACGCCGTGGATCGCCAGGTACGGCGCCGAGTCCTCGTCGACGTAGCTCTGCACCGACCCCGCGGCGAGCAGGTCGGGGCAGTCCTTGCAGCCGAGGTAGTCGATCACCGAGTTGCCGAAGATGCTCTGCGAGTAGAGCGCCAGGTCCGACACGGCCCGGTCCCCGACCGCCGCGACGATGGACGAGTCGACCTCCTGCAGCTCCGGGGGGAGGTCCGTCGGCTCGAGCTCCGGGCGGTTCGCCGTGGTGGCGAGCAGGCCCGCGAGGTTGCCGCCCGCCGAGTGCCCGATCGCGGCGACGCGGTCGGGGTCCCAGTCCTGCTCCTCGGCGTTCGCCTTGATCCACCGCACCGCGCGCTTCAGGTCCTGCAGGGGGACGGGCCACCGGTTCCGGCCGTCGACAGAGAGCCGGTAGTTCACCGCGACGATGTCCCAGCCGTCCTCGAGCAGGACCTCGAACTCCTCGTTCACCCCCTGGGACTTGTCGCCCCCGACGAACCCGCCGCCGTGGATGTACAGCGCGACCGGGTTCGGGCCGTCCTCCTCGGAGCGGTAGATGTCCATCTCCTGGGAGCCGCCGCAGGGCTTGTCGCTCTGAGGGGTGCGCACGTCGCAGCCACGCTCCGGGCCGTACGCGACGTCGGTCTCCTCGGGGAACGGCATCGGCCGGGGCTCGTACTCCTCCTCGAACATCGAGCAGGCCCCGAGCAGGAGAGCAAGTGCGATCGCTGCGATGCCGAGACGGGTGCTCATGTGCCTCCGGGTGTCCGGTCCTCGGTGCGTCGCCGCCCGCGGTTCGTGCGGCACGTTACCCACATCGCCCCGGTCCGAACCCGTGCGTCGGGCCCCGCCGCCCGGCAGACTGCGCGCCGTGCCCTCCGGGACCCGTGACACCGGTGCGTCGAGCGGCGCGTTCAAGGACCGCGTCGACGCCGCGCTCGTCGCCCGGCTCGCCGACGCGCTGCACGACGCGGATGCCCGCTTCCCCGCCGCGCGCTTCGAGCAGCTCGCCACCGACGGCCTCGACGCGCTCGAGCTGAAGGCGCGCCTGGCCCACGTCGCGGCCGCGCTGGCCGCGACGCTCCCCGAGGACTTCCCCGATGCCGCCGCGGTCGTCGGCCGGGTGCTGGACCAGGTGGAGGTGGGTGCACGCTCGCTCGAGGGGTGGGAGCTGTGGCCGGTGGCCGACTGGGTCGCGCTCGCCGGGCGCGGCCATCCCGGTGTGGCACTCGACCTGCTCGGCCGCCTCACCCGCTGGGCGACCGGCGAGTTCGCGATCCGGCCGTTCGTCGACGACGACCCCGGCGGCGTGCTGGAGGTGCTCTCCGGGTGGGTCGACGACGGCGAGGAGCACCGCTGCCGGCTCGCGTCCGAGGGCACCCGCCCACGGCTGCCCTGGGCGCCACGGCTCAGCTCGACCGATCCCGCGTACGCAGTGCCGCTGCTCGACCGGCTCGTCGAGCACCCCTCCGACTACGTGCGGCGCTCCGTGTCGAACCACCTCAACGACCTGTGCCGGGTCGACCAGCAGCTCGGGCTGGAGCTGGCGCGGCGCTGGGCCGGGCGCGCCGCCGACCACGACCGGCCGGCCGACATCGAGTGGGTCGTGCGCCGGGGCCTGCGCTCCCTCGTGAAGGACGGCCACCCCGAGGCCCTCCGCCTGCTCGGACACGACCCCGACGTCGCCGTGCGCGCCGAGGAGCTCCACCTGCACACCCCGACGGTCGAGCTCGGCGGGCACGCCGCATGGCGGCTCACCCTGGTCTCCGACGACGACCGGCCGCACCGCGTCGTGCTCGACTACGCCGTCCACTTCCCGCGGGCGGACGGCGGCGCCGGGCGCAAGGTGTTCAAGTGGACGACCGTCGAGCTCGGCCCCGGGGCGCGCCGCACGCTCGAGCGCCGCCACCCGGTGCGCCCGGTGACGATCCGCACCCACCGCCCCGGCCCGCACCTCGTCGAGATCCAGGTGAACGGCAGGGTCGTCGCCTCGACGACCTTCGACCTCCGGACCTGACCAGGGCCGCCGGCCCGCCGCCGGTCGCCGGCAGGCGGCCACCCCCCGCCTGCTCTGGGTCCGCTGGACGCACCCCGGTGCGCGGCGTGCACCCAGACTCGACGAGAACGGGCGACAACCCGTTCCCGCGCGTCATTCCCGGAACGCGTCGCGGGTAGGGGTCGGCCATGCCCGAAGAGGAGGGCCCGGTGGAGGAGGGCAGGGACCAGGCTCCGGTCGAGGACGAGCCGGCGCTGCGGACCCGCCGGTCGCCCGTGCTGGCCGTCGTGTACGGCCTCGTCGGGCTGGTCGTGGTCGCGGTCCCGACGATCTGGGTGGCCACCGTCGACAGCAACTTCGCGATCCCCGAGTCGGTGACCGCGGACGGCGACGAGGTGATCGTGGCGTGGCGGATCATGATGACGATGGCCACGGCGGTCGCGATGGTCGTCCTGGTGCTCCTCGTGATCGCCGTCGTGTCGGGCGCCCGCCGGCGCACCGCGTCACAGACGAAGGGCAGCGTGCCCCTCGAGCTGGCCTACACGGCGGTGCCGGTCCTGCTCGTCGCCTCGATCTTCGCGATGAGCCTCTGGCTGACCGACGCCATGGGCGACGCCACCGCCGAGGAGGACCTGGTCGTCGAGGTCGACGGATTTCGCTGGGGCTGGCGCTTCACCTACCCGAACGGGCACGAGGTCGTCGGCGTGAGCGGGGAGACGGAGGTCCCGGTGATGGTGCTGCCCGTCGATCGCACCGTGAGCTTCGAGCTCCGCTCGAACGACGTCATCCACGCGTTCTTCGTGCCGAACTTCGTCACGAAGCTCGACGTGGTGCCCGGGCAGGACAACGAGCTGCGGGTGCACCCGACGCGCACGGGGGAGTGGATGGGGCACTGCGCCGAGTTCTGCGGGCTCGACCACGCCCGCATGAACTTCCGCGTGCGGATCGTCGAGCAGGACGAGTTCGAGGACTGGTTGGCCGAGCAGGCATGACCGCTGGAGACCGGATGGGCCGCACATGACCGTCACCGCACCCGCACCCGTCGCCGAACCGGAACCGGCCGCCCACGAGGCGCCCCGCGGCCTCGTGTCGTGGATCACCACGACCGACCACAAGCGCATCGGGATCATGTACGCCGTCACGTCGCTCGTGTTCTTCGCGATCGGCGGGATCCTGGCGCTGCTGATGCGCGCCGAGCTCGCCGATCCGCAGGCCGACCTGCTCAGCACCCAGGCCTACAACCAGTTCTTCACGATGCACGGGACGATCATGATGTTCCTGTTCGCGACGCCCATGGCCGCCGCGCTCGCGAACTACCTCGTGCCCCTGCACGTCGGCGCACCCGACATGGCCTTCCCGCGGCTCAACGCGCTCTCGTACTGGTTGTTCGTCGGCGGCGGGCTCGTGCTGCTCTCGTCGTTCCTCACCTCCCGGGGTGCGCCCGACTTCGGCTGGACCGGCTACACGCCGCTGTCGAACGCGATCTACACCCCGGGGGTCGGCGCGGACCTGTGGATCGCGGCGCTCGCGCTGACCGGCATCGCCACGACGATCACCGGGATCAACGTCGTCACGACCGTGTTCTCGCTGCGCGCGCCCGGCATGACGATGTTCCGGATGCCGCTGTTCACCTGGACGATGCTCGTCCAGAGCGTGCTCGTGCTGCTCACGTTCCCGGTCATCACGGCCACGTTCGTGATGCTCTTCATCGACCGGAACTTCGGGGCGGTGTTCTTCGACGCGACCGAGGGCGGCGTGCCGGTCCTGTGGCAGCACCTGTTCTGGTTCTTCGGCCACCCCGAGGTGTACATCGTCGTGCTGCCGTTCTTCGGGGTGATCTCCGAGATCGTGCCGGTGTTCAGCCGCAAGCCGGTGTTCGGCTACACCGCGTTCGTGCTGGCGACGCTCGCGATCGCGGCGTACTCGGTGACCACCTGGGCGCACCACATGTTCACCACCGGCGCCGTCGAGTCGCAGTTCTTCGCCGCGACGACGCTGCTCATCGCCGTGCCGACGGGGGTGAAGATCTTCAACTGGGTCTTCACGATGTGGGGCGGGCGATTGTGGTTCCGCACGCCGCTGCTCTACGCGATCTCGTTCATCGTCGTGTTCCTGATCGGCGGGCTGACCGGGCCGATGCTCGCCATCCCGGACTTCGACAAGCACGTGCACGACACGTACTTCGTCGTCGCGCACTTCCACTACGTGCTGCTCGGGTCCGCGATGTTCGCGATGTTCGCCGGCCTCTACTACTGGTGGCCGAAGGTGACCGGCTGGATGCTGCGCGAGTCGATCGGGATCTGGCAGCTCGTGCTGATGTTCGTCGGGTTCAACCTGACGTTCTTCCCGCAGCACGTGCTGGGCCTGGAGGGCATGCCGCGCCGCTACGTCGAGTACCCCGAGGAGTCCGGGTGGCAGGGGCTGAACGTGCTGTCCACCGTCGGCTCCGGGATCCTCGCGGTCGGCATCGCGTTGTTCGTGGTGAACGTGATCGTCTCCGCCCGGCGGCGGGTGCCCGCGGGTGACGATCCGTGGCAGGGGAACACCCTGGAGTGGGCCACGTCGTCGCCGCCCCCGCCCCACAACTTCGACCGGCTGCCCCCGGTCCGCTCCGAGCGCCCGCTGCACGACTGGCGCACCGACACCGTCGGCGTCGATGCCGCGAGGGAGGGCTGATGAACGTCGCGTGGCGCACGATGGCCGGCATCGGCCTGTTCGTGATCCCGTTCGCGATCGTCTACTGGTTCCTGAGCTACGAGCGGGCGGGCACGGTCCTGCTGGTCGGCATCCCGCTCTCCATGCTCGGGCTCGGTGCCTACCTGCTCGGCGCGTGGCGGCGCGCCCCGGCGCTCCCCGAGGACCGCACCGACGGGGTCGTGCCCGCCCAGGACGAGGTGGGGGTGTTCCCCTCGGCGAGCATCTGGCCCGCCGTGCTCGCCGCCGGCATGACGCTCACGGTGTTCGGCTTCGCCTACAACCCGTGGCTGGCGCTGCCAGGCCTCGGCGTGCTCGTGACCGGGTTGGGCGGCATGGTCGTCGAGTCGACCCGCCTGCGCTGACCCCACCTCCTCCCTCGTTCCCTCGTTCTGTGGTGCGTCCGTGCTGCGACGGCAGCACGGACGCACCACGGAACGGGATCCCGGTGGGCGAGGTTCGTCCGCTCCGACCCGCCGCTCGTGCGACGATCGTGTCCGTGCAGCCCGCCACGACCCCGAGGACCGAACCCGACTGGGACCGCCTGGTCACGGGCGTGCTCATGGTCGCCCTCGGTGTGGTGTGGTTCCTCTCGACCCTCGAGGTGTTCCGCCCGAACTGGAGGATCCTGCTCCCCGCCGCGCTGGTCGCCGTCGGTGCGCTGTCGATCCTGCTGGCCCTCGCCGGGCGCCGCGTCGACGTGGTCGGCACCGGGGTGCTCCTCGTCGTGCTGGTCGTCGTCGCGTCGGTCGCCCCCTCGAACTTGAGCTGGCGCGTCGGCGAGCAGGAGGTGCGGCCCGACAGCCTGGCCGAGCTCGACGACCGGTACTCGCACGGCATCGGCGAGGTGACCGTCGACCTGCGCCTCCTCGAGCTCGAGCGCGACGTCGACCTCGAGGTCAGCAACGGCGTCGGCGAGGTGGTCGTGCGGGTCCCGCCGCAAGCGGCGGTGGAGGTCGACGCGAGGGTCGGGGTGGGTGAGGCCGTGGCCGGGAACCACGCGTCCACGGGGTTCAACCACCGGCTCGAGGAGCGACTGGAGGGCGAGGGCCCGACCCTGCGCCTCGACCTGTCCGTCGGCATCGGCCAGATCCGGGTGGAGCGATGAGCACGCAGGGCACCACACCATCGGCCGAGCGCAGGGTGGACCGGCGCGGCCTCATCGCAGGGCTCGTGTTCGTCGTCCTCGGCGTCGCGTTCCTGCTGGACGAGCTCGACGTGCTCGAGATGCGCCTCGCCTACGTGCTCCCGGTGCTGCTCATCGCCGCCGGGGTGTGGATCCTCCTCGGCCGCACCTCCAACGGGGGCGGGCGATGACCCGCCGCAGCGAGCTGCTCGTCGGCGGCCTCCTCGTCCTGGTCGGGGTGCTGTGGCTGCTCGACGTCGCGGGCGTCGTCGACGCGTGGCGGTGGGGCGTCGTCGGTCCGGTGCTGCTCGTCGCGTTCGGGCTCTGGCAGGTGGTGACCGCGTTCGGCGGCACCGAGGCCGACGTCGTGGGCGGCCGCGTCGACGTGCTCGCCGCGCTGGGCGACCGGCACCTCCGCTGCGATGGACCGTTCGAGGGCGGCTCGGTGGTGACGCTGCTGGGTGACGTCGAGCTCGACCTGACCGGGGCGACGCTCGGCGACTCGCCCGTGGAGCTGTCCGCGACCGTCGTCCTCGGCGACCTCGACCTCCTCGTGCCGGCCGACTGGCGGGTGCGCACCGTCGGCCCGACCCTGCTGTCGGACGTGAAGGTGCGCCGCGGCGCGGTGCACCCCGACGCGGGTGGACCCGTCACGGGCGAGGGGGAGGGCGCCGGCACGGGACCCGAGCTGGTCATCCGGACCTTCGGCCTGCTCGGCGACCTCACCGTCCGCTAGCCACCCACCGTTCTGCGATGCGAGATCGGGGCCCTGACCCCGCTCTGGCATCACGGAACGGGGTGTTCGACCTCCTCGGTGGGTGCGGCCTCGGCGGGCAGCGACACCAGCTCCTCGCCCTCGCGAACGATCCGGTGGTGCGGGAGTCCCTGGAGCGGCTTCGCACCCGAGCGCTGCAGGTCACGGCAGATCTTTCGGGTCACGAAGAACGTGACGAGCGGGGCGACGACGAACAGCACCCGGAACGCGTTGGTCACGCTCTCGGGCCCGAGCTCGAACGCGCCGGCGATCACGTCGTTGCTGCCCGCGAAGAACAGGACGACGAACCCGGCCAGCCCGGCGGCTCCGATCGCAGTGCGCAGCGGGGCGTCACGGGGCCGCTCGAGCAGGTTGTGGGGCTCCCGGTCCTTGCGGTAGCGGGCCTCGATCCACGGCCACAGGTAGAGCACCCCGAACGCGAGCGTCGGTAGCAGCACACCCGGGTAGAACGGGTTCGGGATCATGTAGCCGCCGATGCGCGTCTCCCAGCCTGGGAACAGGCGCAGTGCGCCGTCGATCCAGCCCATGTACCAGTCGGGCTGCGACGCGGAGGTCACCGCGGCCACCGCCTCGGTGCTGCGGAACGGCCCGTAGGTCCAGATCGGGTTGATCTGTGCGAGCCCGCCGAGCGCGGCGACGACCGCCGAGGTGACGAACATCAGCCCGGCCGCCTTCATCGCGAAGCCCGGCCAGGCGCGGATGCCCACGACGTTGTCCTCGCGGCGCGGCCCGCCCGGGTACTGGGTGTGCCGCTGCCGCCAGACGAGCGCCAGGTGCACGGCGACGAGCAGGCCGATGATCGCTGGGAGGATCAGTACGTGCAGCGTGTAGAAGCGGGGGATGATCGACTCGTCGGGGAACTCGCCGCCGAACACGGCGAAGGCCAGGTCGGGGCCGATCAGCGGGATCGACAGCGCGGTGGCGTACGCGACGCGCACGCCGGTGCCCGACAGCAGGTCGTCGAGGAGCGAGTAGCCGAAGAACCCGTTGCCGATGCCGAGCACCAGCAGGGTGAGCCCGATGATCCAGTTCAGCTCGCGCGGGCGGCGGAAGGCACCGGTGAAGAACACGCGCATCAGGTGCACCGACATCGAGGCGACGAACAGCAGGGCGGCCCAGTGGTGCATCTGGCGCATCACGAGGCCCGCGCGCACCTCGAAGGAGATGGCGAGCGACGACGCGTACGCCGCGGACATCTCCACGCCCTGCAGCGGCGCGTAGTCGCCGTCGTAGACGACCTCCCGGGTGGACGGCTCGAAGAAGAACGTGAGGTACACGCCGGTGAGCACCAGGATGACGAAGCAGTAGAGGGCGATCTCGCCGAGCAGGAAGGTCCAGTGGTTCGGGAAGACCTTCTCGAGCGCCTTCGACCCGAACCGGGCACCCCCCACGCGGTCGTCGAGCCAGCCGAGCAGGCGCCGAAGCAGCATGTCAGGTCCCCCAGTTCCAGAACCCCGGGCCGGTGGGCTCGGGGTAGTCGCCGGTCGCGACCACGTACCCGTCATCGTCGACCGCGATGGGCAGTTGCGGGAGCGGCCGGGTCGCCGGCCCGAACACGGGCTCGGCGCCGCGCAGCACGTTGAACGTGCTCTGGTGGCACGGGCAGACGAGCTCGTGCGTGCTCTCCCGGTAGAGCCCGACGGGGCAGCCGACGTGGGTGCAGATCTTCGAGTACGCGACCAGCCCCTCCGGTGCCCATTCCATCCGGTCGGCGGGGAGCTCCAGGTCCTCGGGGTCCACCCGGATGAGCAGGGTGGCGGCGTCCTCGTCCTGCTCGTGGCCCTCGGGGAACACCGTGAGCACGTTGCCGCGGCGGAGGTCCTCGGCGGCGACGGCCTGTCCGCCGGCGGTCACCATGCGGCGCCCGTTCCGCCACGACGTGCGGAACAGCGCCCGGCCGGGGGACGGGCCGAGGGAGCGGATCGGCAGCAGCAGCGCCGCGAGCAGGCTCAGCCCCGCGGCGGTGACGCTCGCGAGCAGGAGCCGGCGGCGGGACACCGGCCGGCTGCTCTCCTCGAGGGTGGTGATGAACTCGCGGCGGCGGGCGGCGGCGGACTCGAGCGGCGGCCGCTCCTCGACCGCGGGCTCGGGGCCGACCATCTCGTGGGACCAGCGGACCAGGCCGATGCCGATGCCGCCGAGGACGATCGCGAGCAGGACGCCCTCGGCCTGGGGGTTGCCACCGCGCACGTACACGACCAGCAGGGCGAGCCCGGCGACGGCCGCGGCGATGAAGACGCCGGCGGTGACCTTGTCGGCGGTGGTCGGGGGCAGCAGCGGGCGGACGGCGGTCGCGCCGGCCCCCTCGTCGTCGACCCGGTCGACCTCGTCGGCCTGCGCAGCGGATGCACGGGCGGCGGGGCCGTCGCGACCCGCCTCGGGTTCGCCCGCGTCGTCCCCTACTCGCGGGTCCCGATCACCCTCGCCGCCACCAGCAGCAGGACCATCCCCACCAACCATGCGACCATCCCTTCCGTGACGGGTCCGATGCGGCCCAGCGCGAACCCTCCCGGGTCCGGCGGGTTGCGCAGGTGGTCGACGTAGCGGACCACCGCGGCGAGCTGTTCGTCGTCGAGGACGCCCTCCCCGAACTCCGGCATGCCGCCGGGGCCGATCCGTGCGGCCTGGGCGACCTGCAGGGCATCGGCGCGGGTGACCGCGGGCGCGTAGGAGCCCTGCCCGAGCGCCCCGCCGGAGCCGGCGGCGTTGTGGCAGCCGGCGCAGTTCGCCGTGTACAGCTGCTGCCCGAGCGGCAGGTCCGCACCCTCGACGTCCAGCTCGGGGATCTCGGGACCCTCCCCGAGCGTGGCGACGTACGCGACGAGGTCGGCGATCTCGTCGGGGCTGTACGCCGGTGGCTTGCGGAGGGGCTGGTCGCCCTCGCCGGTGCTGGCGGGCATGCGCCCGGAGGTCAGGTAGAAGTCGGCGGACGCGGCGCCCGCGTTCTCCAGCGTCGGGCCCTTGCCGTCGACGCCGGTGCCGTCGCGGGCGTGGCACGACGCGCACCCTTCCAGGTACAGGGCGCGACCGGCCTCGGGGTCGCCGAGCCGTCCGCCGGCGGCGGTGCGGGTCTCGTCGTCCTCGTCGGCCTGCGCGGCGCGCACGGTCGCGCCCGCGGCGCCGGAGGCGGCTTCCGCGGGGGCCCGTGCCGCCTCCCACCAGGTGCCCAGCGCCACGACGGCGCCGCAGCCCAGCACGGCGGCCATGGAGCGGAGGCGCGGGTGGCGTCGTGCGGAGGTCATGACAGCAGGTAGAGGGACCCGAACACCGCGAGCCACACGACGTCCACGAAGTGCCAGTACGCGGTGACCATGTCGACCGTCGCTGGGCCGTTCACCGCGAACGCCGGCTGGGTGCTCCGGCCGAGCACCACCGAGAGGGCGAGGATTCCGCCGATGATGTGCAGCCCGTGGAACCCGGTCATCGTGTAGAAGGCCGAGCCGTACGGGTGCGACGAGATCGAGAACTCGAGCTGGGTCCACTCGAAGGCCTGGCCGGCGACGAACACGACGCCGAGCGCGATGGTCACCGCCATCCACCTGCGCAGCGTCGCGAGGTCGCCCCGCTCGGCGGCGCCGGCCGCGGCGTGCACGGTCACGCTGGAGGTGACGAGCAGGGCGGTCAGCACCAGGGCGAGCGGGATGTCGAGGTGCACGTCCGCCGGTGGCCACGGGCCCTCGGACTCCGCCCGCAGGGTGAACATCGCGGCGAACAGCGCGACGAAGAACATCAGCTCCGAGGAGATGAACACGATCGTCCCGACCGTCATGTACGACGGCCGCTCGATGGCGTTCGAGTCGGGGTCGTACGCGGGAGCCGCCGAGGTCGTCGCCACTCCGCCGATGTACCCCCGAGCGGTGGTGGGCAGAAGCGCTTGCGCCGCGCGCCGTCCGCGGTCATGGGCGCAGCGGTGTGGGTAGGGGAGGGGGCATGCCGGTGCAGGTCTGGGTGGGGGCGGCGATCGCCGCGGCCGCGGGATCGGTCGCGGCGCTGGCACACCGGGCGATGCTGCGCGCCGCCGGTCGGAGGTCGCACCCGCTCGCGACGGCGTCCCTCGCCGCGGGCACGGCGCTGCTCGCGGTGGGGCTGGCGCCGGTGTGGGGGAGGGGCTTCACGGGTCACGTCGCAGCCCACCTCCTGCTCGGCATGCTCGGCCCGCTGCTCGTGGTGGTCGCCGACCCGCTCGGTGCGGTGCTCGGGGCGCTCGAGCCACCGCTGCGGCGACGGGCGCTGCGCTGGCTGCGCCACCCGTTCGTGGCCACCGTGTCGCGCCCCACCGTCGCGTGGGTGCTCGCGATGCTCAGCCCGTGGCTGCTGTGGCTCACCCCTGCGTACCGGGTGACCGAGCGCGTCGGGGTGCTACACGGGCTCGTCCACCTGCACTTCATCGCCTCGGGGATCCTGTTCGCGAGCGTCGTGCTCGGGGTCGGCCCGCTCGGCCGGCGGGTGCCTCCGGCGGGAGGGATGCTCGCCCTGGTCATCACGCTGCCGACCCACGCCCTGCTCGGCCTGGTCGTGCTGTCGATGCGCGAGCCGACCCTGGGGGTCGCCTCGGGTGGGCTGGACGCGCTCGCGGACCAGCGGCGCGGCGCGGTGCTCATGTGGCTCGCCGGTGACCTGATCGCCACGGCGATGCTCGCCGCGGCGTTCCCCCGCTGGCTTGCGTGGGAGCGGCGACGCGCCCGCCGCGAGGACGAGTGGCTGCGCACCCGCTCGACGACCTGAGGGTTCCCCCGGGGTCGGCCCCCGGCGAGGTTGGTGGTCGCGGGTGGAGGGGTACGCGACCCCTCGAACGACGAGTGCCGCCCCGGCACGACCCACACGGGGACCACCCCCCGATCCACCCACGAAGGGGAACCACGATGGCGAAGTTGATGGGACGGCTCGCAGCCCTCGGCGCGGCACGCAAGTACGCGTCGAAGCACTCGGACCAAGTGCACGGCGGCATCGACAAGGTCGCCGGCATGGTGCGAGGGCGCGCCGGCGGCCATGCGGACAAGGTCGACAAGGCGGCGTCGCTGCTCAAGAAGGCGGCGACCGGGACGACGGACGCGGCGCGCTCCCACGACGAGGAGCAGCGCGGCTCCACAGGGGACCGCCAGCGCGAGCAGTCGCCACGGGGGCAGTCGCCACGGGGGCAGTCGCCGAAGGGGCAGTCGCCGAAGGCGAAGGCTGCCGCCAAGCGGCGCTGACCCCGCAAGCTCGCCGGGCCGGTGCGCACGACGCAATGAGGCGCCGCGCCGGCTCGGTCGAGGTCTGTCGTCGGTCGACGCCCTCCGCGCCCGGTCGGTGCGCGCTGGGTAGCGTTCGCCGTCATGGCGAGGAGGGCGATCGACCGGCGTGGGTTCCTGAAGGGTGCGGCCACGGCGGGCCTCGCCACGGGCGCGCTGTGGGTGCCCCGGCAAGCGGGCGCACGAGCGGGCACCCTGCTGCTGTCGATCGAGCCGGAGGCCACCGCGGGCACCACGCTCGAGTCGGTGATCGTGCGCGCGGACCGGCCCGGCTACGCGCGGCTGCTCGACGGTCCGCCGGAGCCGACGATCGTGCGGGACGACCTCGCCACGCCGTCACCGGGTCGCAGCGACCGCCGGCGGCCGCTCGCCGCGATCATCCACCTCACCGACATCCACCTGATCGACGCGCAGAGCCCGGTGCGCGTCGAGTTCCTCGACCACCTCGGCGACCCGTTCACCTCGGCGTTCCGGCCGCAGGAGACGCTCACGGTGCACGTCGCGGCCTCGATGCTCGAGCGACTCTCGCGGCTGCCCGTCGGGCCGATCACGGGGCGCCCGTTCGACTGCGCGGTGTCGACGGGCGACAACGTCGACAACCAGCAGACCAACGAGGCGCGGTGGTTCGTCGACCTGCTCGACGGTGCCGAGGTCACCCCCGACAGCGGTGACCACTCGCGCTACGAGGGCGTGCAGGACGGCGATCCCCGCTACTGGAACCCCGAGGAGGGCGCGACCGGTCGCTGGACCGACGAGCTGGGCTTCCCGGCGTACCCGGGCCTGCTCGACGCCGCTCGTCGGCCGGTGCGCTCACCCGGGCTGGCGGTGCCGTGGTACTCGACCTACGGCAACCACGACGGGCTGGTGCAGGGCGTGCTGCCCGTGACCCCCGCCCTCGCCGAGCTGTACGTCGACCGGTACAAACTCGTCGACCTGCCCGAGGGGATGGGGGGAGGTGCGTTCATCGGCTCGGTGGCCGGTGCGGAGCCGGCGGAGCTGCGCTCCAGGTTCGACTCGGGCGACTACCCCTACCGGGAGGTCACCCCCGACGAGGGCCGTGCGGTGATCACGCCAGCGGAGTGGATCCGGCTCCACCTCGAGTCGCCCGCGACGCCGGGCCCTGCCGGGCACGGGTACACCGAGGACCATCTGGAGCTGCCCTCGCTGCACTACGAGTTCGAGATCGCCCCGGGCGTCACCGGGATCAGCCTCGACACCGGCGGCTACTCGTCGGGGTCGATCGGCGAGACCCAGATGCAGTGGCTCGAGGAGGTCCTCGCCGCGCGGCACTCCCGCTACTTCGACGAGTCCGGGACCGAAATCCGCACCGGCAACGACGACCAGCTGGTCGTGCTGTTCAGCCACTTCAACCACCGGTCGATGACCCGGCCGATGGTCGACCCGGAGCGCCCGGACGAGCGCCGCGTGCTCGGCCCCGAGTTCGTCGAGTTCGTGCACCGCTGGCCCAACGTCGTCGCCTGGGTCAACGGGCACCACCACGTCAACGAGGTGCAGCCGATGCCGGACCCGGCCGGGCGGACCGGCGGGTTCTGGGACATCAACACCGCGTCGCACGTCGACCACCCGCAGCACGCACGGCTCGTCGAGCTGGTCGACAACGACGACGGCACGCTGTCGATCTTCTGCACCATGGTCGACCACGCCGCGCCGGCCGCCACCGATCCCGACGACCGCACCTTCCTCGGGCTCGCGTCGATCGCCCGGGAGCTCGCGGCGAACGACCCGCAGTCACGTGCCCGCGACGCCGCCGGGCGGCCCGAGGACCGCAACGTGGAGCTGGTCATCACCGCGCCGTTCGACCTGAAGGCGGCGGGCATCGGCGACGCGCCGAGCGGGGAGCGCGCGAGCGGGGCGGCGGCGTCCGACTCCGAGTCCGAGTCCGATGACCTGCCCGTGCTCGCCGGGGTCGCTGCCGGCGTCGCCGCGGTGGGCGTGGCCGGTGCCGTGGCGCTCCGACGCCGCCGCGCCCAGGTGGCGAGCGGCGACGGGCCGGGGTGATCGGTCGAGCGGCGCGCGGTCAGCGGAAGTCCGCGACCCACTCCTCGCTGCGCTCCCACAGCTCCTTGGCGAGCTCCGGGGTGGCGATCGGGTTCGGGGCCTTGGTGCGGCAGTCGTCGTAGAAGGCGCCGTTGGGGCCCTCGAGGTCCTTCGCGGTCGCGCAGTACAGCGAGGTGGTCGCGCCCTGCTCGGGCGAGCGCATGAACATCTTCATGATCGGGCGGATCGGCCACGGCACCCGCCGCCACACGTCCGACGCGATGACCCCGGGGTGCAGCGAGCAGGCCTCGAGCCCGCGCGACTCGTAGCGGCGCGCGAGCTCCTGGGCGAACAGCACGTTGCACAGCTTCGACACGCCGTACTCCCGCAGGCCGGTCGTGGTCGCGGTGGGACGGCGCAGCGCTTCCCAGTCGATGCCCTTCGCCGTGTAGTGCGACTCCGAGGCCACGACGACGACCCGGCCCGGTGCGCCGTCGCCGAGCCGTTCGAGCAGCTCCGTGGTGAAGAGGAAGTGGCCGAGGTGGTTGATGCCGAACGCGAGCTCGAAGCCCTGGGCGGTCTGGCCGCGCTGTCCGGCGACGCCCGCGTTGTCGACGAGCACGTCGAGGTGCTCGCCACGCTCGACGAGCGCGTCGGCGGCCGCCTTCACGGAGGCCAGGTCGGCGAGGTCGAGGTGCACGTACTCGACCTCGCCGTTGCCGGTCGCCGCGGTGATCTCCTCGATCACCGGCGTGGTCTTCGCCTCGGACCGGTTGGCGAGGATGACCCGCGCGCCGCGGGCGGCGAGCCCGTGCGCGGTGGCCTTGCCGATGCCGGTGTTCGCTCCGGTGACGAGGAACGTGCGGCCGTCGAGGTCCTTCTCCATCCGTTGACCCTCCCCGAGGTGTTGCACCGCCGGGGAGCGTACGCCGAGCGGGGCGGTGCGGCGCCGCCGGGTCAGCGGCGCCGCAGCTCCAGGACCGGGATCGTGCGCTCGGTCTTGGCCTCGTACTCCGCGAACTGCGGCCACTCGCGCTTTTGGCGTTCCCACACCAGGTCGCGCTCCTCGCCGGTGAGTTCGACCGCGCGCACCGGGATGTCCTGCTCGTCGCCGAACTCGATCGTGATGTCGGGGTTCGCCTTGAGGTTGTGGTACCAGTCCGGGTTGTCGGGCGCGCCCGCCTTCGACGCGAAGATGAAGATGCGGTCGCCCTCGAGCTGGCACATCAGCGGCGTGACGCGCTCGGTGCCGGTCTTCGCACCGAAGTGGTGGATCAGCACCATCGGCGAGCCCTCGAAGGGGCCCCCGACCTTGCCGCCGTTCGCTCGGAACTCTGCGATGACCTTCGCGTTCCAGTCGTCGTTGTCGGCCACGGTGTCTCCGTTCGTCGGGTGGTGCGAGCGTCAGGTCCAGCCCTTCACCTGACCGGCCTGCTCGATCCAGTCGCGCACGTCGGGCTGCTGCGCCTCCTCGAGGGTCCGCAGCTTCACGTAGCGGCTCCGGTCGCCCTCGCCGAGCGGCGGTGGGCGGTCGAAGTCGGCGCCGCCGAGGAAGACCACGTTCACCGAGACGTCGTACGCGACCATCTCGATGATCCAGCCGAGCTGCTCGGTGCCGTAGTACGCCTTCTTCCACTTGATGGCGTACCGCAGGTCCGGGATGGTGTCCCGGATCGTCCGGTCGAGCCACTCGACGAGCGGGTTCAGGTCGGGCATGACCCGCCGCATCCAGTCCTCGATCTCGGCGTGGCTCTCCGACGGCTCCGGCGGCTTGCGAGTGCTCGGCTTCCGGGACTTCTGCATGTCGCTCCTCGGGTTGGACGCCGGGGGAGTACCTACCACTCGTAGGGCGCGGCCGTTCGGAGTCGTCAGCGTGTGAGCGCCGCCCGGGCCGCCGGCACGACGTCGGTGGCGAAGCGCTCGAGCTGCTCGTCGCCCTCGCCCCAGAACACGAACGTGTCGAACCCGCAGCCGTCGACCACCCCGGCGAGGTCCTCGACCCACTGCCCGGCCGGTCCGTGGAAGGGGCCCTCGCTGGCGCCGTCGGTGACGGTGCCGCTGATGTTGAGGATCCGCCGCAGGTCCGCCCGTGACCTGCCGGCCTCGTCGATCGCGTCGTCCAGGCGCTTGCTCATCTCGACGAGCGGCTCGAGCTCCCCGCGGAAGGAGGGGACCCACCCGTCCGCGACCCGGCCGGTGAGCCGCAGCGCCCGTGGCCCGTACGCGCCGAGCCAGATGCCGATCGGGTGCGCGGGCTCGGGGCCGCCGTGCGCGCCGGTGAGCCGGTAGTGCTCGCCGGCGAAGCGCAGGCCGCGCTCACCGCTCCAGATCAGGCGGATCACCGCGATGGCCTCCTCGAGCGCCTCCAGCGACTCACCCGGGCTGCGGCGCGGGCCGCCGTACGCGGCGATGGCGTCCCAGAAGGCGCCGGCACCGAGGCCGAGCTCGAAGCGTCCCCCGGAGAGTCGGTCGATCGTCGCCGCGGTCTTGGCGAGCACGGCGGGTGGCCGCAGGGGGAGGTTCGCCACGTCCGGGAACACCTCGATGCGCTCGGTCGAGGCGGCGATGATCGCGAGCAGCGACCAGGTCTCCGCGTAGCGGCGCTGGTAGGGGTGGTCCTGCACGCCGACGCAGTCCAGGCCGAGCTGCTCGACCCGTCGGGCGGTGTCGAGGAGCGGGTCGTCGATGTTGGGGACCAGGAAGTAGCCGAAGCGCACGTCCATGGTGGTGCTCCTTCCCGGTTCGGGCGCGATCAGTCGTTCGGTCGGAGGCGAGCGTCCCCCGACGCCGCGCCGTGCGTACGGTACCGAGCGTGACGGACGGGCCGACGGTGGACGAGGGGACCGCGGCCGCGCTGGTGGAGACGCTGCGCCGTGCGACCGGCCGCGCGCACCTCGACTACGTGGCGCAGCCCACCCCGCTGACCGGTGGCTTCGACGCGGAGATGCTTCGGTTCCGGCTCGCCGATCCGCCCGCCGAGCTCGATGGCGAGCTCGTGGCGCGGCTGGTTCGCAGCCCGGAGGTCGGTGCGTGGGAGGCGACGATGCAGCGCGAGGTGGCGGAGCAGGGGTTCCCCACGCCGGCGGTGCGCCTCACCGCGGACGAGTCGGGACCGCTGGGCCGCTACCTCATCGTGATGGAGCACGTCGACGGTCGCGCGCCGCTGGAGGGGCTGCGCCTCGGCACGGTGCTCACGCAGATCCCCTCGATCGCGCGCGGCCTGCCCGACCAGCTCGCGCACGTCGCCGCGCAGCTGCACTCGCTCGACGCCGCCCCGCTCGCCGAACGGCTGGCCGCGCTCGGCACGTCGATCCCGACGACGACCGACGGGTTCGTCGAGCGGCTGTCGGCGAACGCGGACGCGCTCGGACGTGCGGAGCTCGTCGAGGTGGGGGAGCGGCTCGTCGCGAGCGAGCCGCGCTCGTCGGCGCGGGTGATCGCGCACGGCGACCTGCACCCGTTCAACCTGCTCGTCGGTGATGGCGGGGTGACGCTCATCGACTGGACGGTCGGGCGGGTCGCCCATCCGGCGTTCACGGTCGCGTTCACCGAGCTGGTGCTCGCCAACCCGCCGATCCCGGTGCCCTCGGTGGGCGCAGGTGCGTTGCGGCTGCTCGGGCGGAACTTGGCCCGCCGGTTCCTGTCGACGTACCGGTGCCTCACCGACGGGACGGTCGCGGCGGTCGACGAGGCGAACCTGGAGTGGCACCGCAAGGTGCACGCGCTGCGGATCCTCGTCGAGATGGCCGGGTGGACGGTCGACGAACGCCGCGTCGCGAGGGATCACCCCTGGCTCGTGCTCGAGCCCGTGGCGAGGCGGGTGCTGGACCTGCGGGCGTAGGGTCGCGGGGTGCACGACTCCGTGACGGTCCACATGTCGGCGACACCGCAGGCGGTGTGGGAGCTGGTGAGCGACATCACCAACACCGGAAGGTTCAGCCCGGAGACGTTCGAGGCGGAGTGGCTCGACGGGGCGACCGGACCGGCGGTCGGGGTGAAGTTCCGGGGGCACGTGCGGCGGAACCAGAAGGGGCCCGTGTACTGGACGGTGTGCCGCATCACCGACTGCGACCCCGGCCGGGTGTTCGCCTTCGACGTGCTCGGGCCCGGTGGGCGGAAGGTGAACTCGTGGCGCTACGAGCTCGAGCCAGCACGCGACGGGGTGGACGTGACCGAGTCGTTCCGCCTCGTGGAGCACCCGCTGACGAAGCTGTATTGGGCGATCGCGGGGTGGGCGCGGAACCGGACGAACGTCCGGGGCCTGCGCGAAACGCTCGAACGCATCAAGGTCGTGGTCGAGGCCGAGGGTGCGGGGGCGGATTGAACGGCCGGTGGGTGGGCTGTATCTTGGACGGCACGCCGCGGGGTGGAGCAGTTCGGTAGCTCGTCGGGCTCATAACCCGAAGGTCGCGGGTTCAAATCCCGCCCCCGCCACCAAGTGGGGAACACGAAAGTGATCCCAATACGAACACGAAAGCCCCCGCCCGAGTGGCGGGGGCTTGTTCGTTGCGGATGAGGGAGCGAGTGGTTGGCCGATCCGACCGGTCCGGGCTGCGATCGACGGGTAGACGGCCGGTCGCGTCGCTACTGCGGTGATGCCGGGGCGCGCTGCGCACCCCGCCGGTCAGGCGGGGTCTCCGAGGTGGCCGAACGGGTTGGAGAGCCCCGGCGGTGCCTTCGTTCTGGACTTCGGGCTCGGCTTGGGCTTGGTGCGCCGTCGTTTCCGCTTACGGACCTCGTCGAGCCTGTCAGGGTCCTCGACGATCTGATCGAGGGTCGGGTTGATCCTGGGGCGTCCGGTTCGTCGGCCGTCGGTATCGGCGTCGAGCTGGCGTTGTCGCCAGAGGGCGATCATCTCAAAGGTCTGGAGCCTCCAACGAACCCAGTGCGGTTCAGTTGGCGGCGGCAGGGGACAGCGGCGGGCCGGTCTACTGGGGTAACACGGCCTACGGCATCCACCAGGGGTGGCACTATGACCCGTCGTGGCCGTTCGATCGGGATCTGTTCTCCCGTGCTGACAGGCTCCCCGATGCCCTGGGTGTCGCCGTCGTCAAGTGACTCGTACGGGGTTCGGGGGTTGGGCGAAGGCGTTCGGTTTCGCTTCCGATGGTGCACGCGCGGGAACCATTCCTCGGAGGACACGTCTTGCGTCGGTCTGACCGCGAGCGGAGGTGGGGAATGGATGCGAGCGGATACAGGCGAGTTCGATGGCTGCTGGCGGTTGTGGCCATGTCGGTGTTCGTCGGTTGCGGCGGAGGCGGCCAGTCAGACCAGCGTCTCGGCGAGTTCACCATCTACGTTCATGGTGGCTCGCTGCTTCCGCGGGCTGGTGAGGACGCTCTCATCGAGGGAGTGCTCGCCACACGCGAGGGGTGTGTCCTGATCGAGCGGGACGACGGCGACTCGTACCCGGTCGTGTGGCCGTCCGGTACGTCGATCATCGATGACGATCCGCTCACATTGGAGCTCCCCGGCGGCGATCACTTGGAGGTTGGCCAAAGGGTAAGCGGGGGCGGCGGTGGCCACGACGCCACCTCGGAACGGGTTGAAGTGGACATCGATGCGAGCTGTCTCGGGGACTCCGGCAGCGTGATGGTGTTCAACCCCGACGAGAAGCTCACGGTTCGATGACTCCTCAGATCTGTCAGTCAGTGTCGTTGGCTGCGGCGAGGACGACTCCGACAAGCACGGACAGCGCGAACAGGAGTCCAGTGACGAAGTAGCTGGCCGATCTGAAATGGAGGGCGGCGGGTCCGCTCGCTGCGAACACGCAGAGTCCGATGGTGAGGGCGAGCAGCCGCACCTTCTGGCGGAAGGATCGCTGCCGATGAAGCACCCCGGGTTTCGTGACTGCTCGGGCTATTGGGTGATCAGCTCTTCGGCTGGGTGGTTGTGACGGTAGTACGCGGCTTCGTGTGCTGCGGGGGTGGTGTAGCCGGGCCGGTCGTCGATGCTGCCGTGGAGGCGCCGGTGGTTGAACCAGTCGACGTAGCTCATGGTGGCGAACTCGACGTCTTCGAGGCCCTGCCATGGTCCGTGCCGGTAGATGAGCTCCCACTTGTAGAGGCCGTTGAACGACTCGGCGAGGCTGTTGTCGTAGCTGTCGCCCTTCGACCCGACCGACGCGACGATGTCGTTGTGGGCGAGCCGATCCGAGTAGCGGATGCTGAGGTATTGGACGCCGCGGTCGGAGTGGTGGACGAGTCCCGAGAGGTCGACGCCGCGGCGTTTGCGGTTCCACACCGCCATCTCCAGGGCGTCGAGCGCGAGGTCCGAGCGCAGCGACCGGCTGGCCTGCCAGCCGACGATGAACCTCGAGTACACGTCGATGATGAACGCGACGTACACCCATCCCGAGTGCGTCTTCACGTAGGTGATGTCCGCAACCCACAGGCGGTTCGGGGCGGGCGCCACGAAGCGGCGCTCGACGAGATCGGCCGGCCGGTCGAAGTCGTGGCCGCTGTCGGTCGTGGCGGTCCACGTCCGGCCCCGCCGCGCGCCGGAGAGGCCCATCTCCCGCATCAGCCGCTCGATGGTGCAGCGAGCGACCGTGACGCCCTCGGCGTTGAGCTGCGCCCAGATCTTCGCCGCGCCGTAGACGAAGAGGTTCTCGTCGTAGACCCTGCGGATCTCGACTTTGAGCTCAGCGTCACGGGCCGCCCGAGCGGACGGCTGGCGGCGACGCGCCGTCCAGTAGGTGTTCGGAGCGATCCCCACGCCATGCTCCCTCAGCACGCGGCAGATCGGCTCGACCCCGAAGCGGTCCCGGTGGGCGTCGATGAACGCCACTACTTCTTCGACTGGCGGTCGAGCTCCGCCCCGAAGAAAGACGCTGCCGCCTTGAGGATCTCGTTCGCCCGGCGCAGCTCGCGGTTCTCCCGCTCCAGCTCCTTGATCCGTGCCCGCTCCTCGGAGGTCACACCCGGCCGGCGGCCCCCGTCGACCTCAGCCCGGCGGACCCACACCCGCAGCGTCTCGCGGTTGATGTCCAACTTCTGCGCGATCGACTCGATCGCCTTCCACTGCGACGGATACTCGTGCGCGTGGTCCAACACCATGCGCACCGCCCGCTCTCGCAGCTCCTGTGGGTGGAGTTGACCCGGTTCGGTGGACACCTGACCTCTTGGGAGGATGTCCACGATGCCGAAGGGAAAGCCGCCGTATCCGCCTGAGTTCCGACGACAGCTCGTCGAGATGGTCCGAGCTGGTCGC